>Ga0209153_1000117_pt1 | contig 40654 bp, 38 predicted proteins | sample GraSoiAngelo_120_FD_185877 | JGI IMG/M metagenome (GOLD analysis project Ga0209153, IMG submission 185877) | Grasslands soil microbial communities from the Angelo Coastal Reserve, California, USA - 14_0919_09_20cm (SPAdes) (version 2) | ecosystem: Environmental > Terrestrial > Soil > Grasslands ... | reverse complement strand
AGGACTCATGGATAGACGCTCGGCTATTCGTGTGCTCGCAGCAGCACCGGTTGCCACGGCCTTCCGCTGGGCGCCGGAATCAGTGCGCGAGGCGGCCGCGCGGGCGCGGGAGGCGCTCGCGCGCGGCGCCCCCTACGAGCCGAAGCACTTCACCGCCCGCGAATGGGATGCGGTCCGTCTGCTCGTCGACCTGATCATTCCCAAAGACGACCGCTCCGGGAGCGCCACGGAGGCCGGCGTCCCCGAGTTCATGGACTTCATGCTGGGCGACGATCCCGACCTCGAGACACCGATCCGGGGGGGACTGGCCTGGCTGGACCACGAATGCGACGATCGCTGGAGCAAAACGTTCCTCGCGTGCAGCGACGCCGAACGCACCGCCCTGTTGGACGATATCGCGTGGCCGAAGAAGGCCAAGCCACAGCATGCCAACGGCGTCGCCTTCTTCAACAGCTTCCGGGACCTCACGGCCTCGGGCTTCTTCTCGAGCAAGTTGGGCGTGCAGGACCTGCGCTACCTGGGCAACACCTTCGTCGCCGAATGGAAGGGCTGTCCACCGGAAGCGCTGGACAAGCTCGGCGTACGCTACGCGGACTGACGAAAAACGGGAAACGGGAAACGGGGACACGGGAAGCGTGCCAGGCAACAAGCGCCTCGGAATCGGGTTCGTGGGCAGCGGATTCAACGCGCGCTTCCACTTGCAAGGACTCCAGACCGTGCGCGATGCCGACGTGCTCGGCGTGTGGAGCCCGAACGTGAAGCACGCCGAAGACATGGCTGCGATGGCCCGCAAACTCGACCTCGGGCCCGCCAAAGCCCATCGCTCGATCGCCGAGATGGTCGCAGACCCGGGTATCGACGCACTGTGGTTGTGCGGACCGAACCAGGCCCGGGTCGAGAACGTCGAGGAGATCGTGGACGCCGTCACGCGCGGCAAGGGGGCGCTCAAGGGCATCGCCTGCGAGAAGCCGCTGGCACGCAACGTCGCCGAAGCCACGCGCGTCACGGAGCTGGTGAAGAAGGCGGGGCTGGCGCACGGCTACCTGGAGAACCAGCTGTTCGCGCCCGCCGTGGCGCAGGGGCGGGCGATCATCTGGGCACGGGGCGCATCGCTCACCGGCCGGCCCTATCTCGCGCGCGCGGCCGAAGAGCACAGCGGGCCGCACATGCCGTGGTTCTGGCGAGGCGACCTGCAGGGCGGCGGCGTTTTGAACGACATGATGTGCCACTCGGCCCTGGTCGTGCGGCACCTCCTCACCAAACCCGGCGCCCCGCTCTCGACCGTGCGGCCGGTGCGCGTGACGGGCCACATTGCCAGCCTCAAATGGAGTCAGCCGACGTACGCGAAGCAGCTGCAGCAGCGCATGGGCAAGGAAGTGGACTATGCCAAGCGGCCCTCGGAAGACTTCGCCAGCGTGATGATCGAGTTCGCGGCCGAGGACGGTGCCCCAGTGCTGGGCGAGGCGACGACCTCGTGGAGCTTCGTGGGAGCCGGGCTGCGCCTCTCCGCCGAGCTGCTCGGCCCCGAATACTCGATGTCGTGGAACTCGCTCGACAGCCCGCTCAGGCTGTTCTTCAGCCGCGAGGTGAAGGGCCAGTCGGGTGAAGACCTGGTCGAGAAACAGAACGCGGAGATGGGACTCATGCCCGTCATCTCGGGCGAAGCGGCGGTGTACGGCTACGAGGCCGAGGACCGGCATTTCGTGCGCGTGTTCCTCGGGCGCGAGGCACCGCAGCTCACGTTCGACGACGGCGTCGAGGTCGTGAGGCTCCTGATGGCGGCGTACATGAGCGCCGAGCAGGGGAAGACGCTGCAATTCCCCCCCCAAGGACTGGAGACGTTCGTGCCCGCCGTCGCCAAGGGAACGTGGAAGCCATGACGAAAACGCGGAACGCGGAAGTCGGAACGCGGAACAGGTGGCTTGAGCTGCGAGACCCGACCTGCTGTTCCGCGCTCCGCGTTCCGCGTTCCGCGTTCGCCGGGCTGGCGGTCCTGGCGTTCGCCGCCGCACCCGTGCGGTCGCCGGCGCAGCAATGGCCGGTGCATTCGATGGACCGCCCCCGCCCTCCCGTCGTCGACCCCGGCCCGGAGCGGCCACCCCTGGCGCCGCCGTCGGATGCGATCGTGTTGTTCGACGGGAAGAGCCTGGCGCTGTGGCAGTCCGAGGACAGCACGCCGGCGAAGTGGGTCGTGCGAGACGGCTACCTGGAGGTGGCGCCGCACACGGGGGCGATCGTGACGAAGCGCGGCTTCGGCGACGTGCAGCTGCACCTCGAATGGGCGGCGCCGGTCCCCGCCACGGGCGAGGGCCAGGATCGCGGCAACAGCGGCGTCTTCCTCATGACGCACTACGAGATTCAGGTGCTCGATTCCTATCACAGCGACACCTATGCCGACGGCCAGGCCGCCGCGCTGTACGGACAGACCCCGCCGCTCGTCAATGCGAGCCGCCCGCCGGGCCAATGGCAGACCTACGACATCGTGTTTCACCGGCCCCGCTTCGCGCCGGACGGCGCGGTGCGGGACTCGGCGCGGGTGACCGTGCTGCACAACGGCGTACTCGTCCAGGACAACACGATCATTACCGGGTGGACGGTGCACGGCCGGCGGGCGCATTACGCGCCGCACGCCGAGCGGCTGCCGCTGCTGCTGCAGGATCACGGCCACCCCGTGCGCTACCGCGACATCTGGATCAGAGAGCTGTCCGAGCCCAAGTGAGCGCCCGATGCGTCCAGTGATGATCGTCCTCGCCGCGGCGAGCGGGCTCGCGGCGACGCCCCTGGCGGGGCAGCTTCCGGCCCCCGTCGGCGACATACTGCGGCGCGTGTTCGCCTCGGGCGACTTCGCGCCGGAGCGCTTCGGTCCGGCCCGTTGGATCGCCGGCGGTACGGCCTACACGACGGTCGAGCCGGCCGCCGGCCGAAGCGGCGGATCGGAGATCGTGCGCTACGAGACGGCGACGGGGGCGCGCAGCATCGCCGTTGCCGCGCGACAGCTCATCCCCCCGGGTGACACCGCGTCGCTCGACGTCGACGAGTACGCCTGGTCGAGCGACGCCACGAAGCTCCTCGTGTTCACCAACACGCGGCGGGTGTGGCGCCAGAATACGCGCGGGGATTACTGGGTGCTCGAGCGCCGCAGCGGGGCGCTCAAGAAGCTGGGCGGCGACGCGCCGGCGTCGTCACTCATGTACGCCAAGTTCTCGCCCACGGGGGACCGCGTCGCGTACGTGCGGCAAGGAGATCTGTACGTCGAGCGCCTGTCCGACGGCCGCATCACGCGTCTCACCGCCGACGCCGACTCGCTGCACGTGAACGGCATGACCGACTGGGTCTACGAAGAGGAGTTCGACCTGCGTGACGGCTTCCGCTGGTCGCCGGACGGATCCCGCCTCGCCTACTGGCGTTTCGACATGACCGGCGTGGGCACGTTCCTGCTCACGAACGACACCGACTCCCTCTACCCCTTCGTCGTTCCCGTCCAATACCCCAAGGCCGGAACCGCGAACTCCAGCGTGACCGCCGGCGTGGTGAGCGCGGACGGCGGTCCCACCACCTGGCTGCAGGTGCCCGACGATCCGCGCCAGAACTACATCCCCCGGATGGAGTGGGCGGGGCCCCGCGAGGTCGTGCTGCAGCGCATCAACCGCGCCCAGAACGTCGATCGCGTGATGCTCGCCGATGCCACGACCGGCGCCGTCCGGACCGTGCTCGTCGAGCAAGACAGCGCGTGGCTCGACGTCGTGGACGACCTGCGCTGGCTCGAGGGCGGGGGCGGGAAGGAGTTCACCTGGCTCAGCGAGCGCGACGGCTGGCGCCACGTGTATCGCGTCAGCCGCGACGGCAAGGCAGTGCGCCTGGTGACGCCGGGCGCGTTCGATGTAATCCAAGTGGCCGCGGTGGACGAGCCGGGCGGCTGGCTCTACTACGTCGCGTCCCCCGATAACCCCACGCAGCGCTACCTGTACCGCTCCCGACTCGACGGACGCGGGAAGCCCGAGCGCGTCTCGCCCGGGGAGCGACCGGGCACCCACGACTACGACATCTCGCCGGACGCGCGCTGGGCGTGGCACACCTACTCGACGTTCGACACACCCTCCCTGACCGATCTCGTGCGCCTGCCGTCCCATGCCACCGTCCGCACGCTCGCGGCGAACGACCGGCTGCACGCGGCGGTCGCGCCGCTCACCGCACGCCCCGGGGAGTTCTTTCGGGTGACGCTCCCGGACAGCGCGACCCTTGACGGCTGGATGATTCGGCCACGTGACTTCGATTCCACGAAGACCTACCCGCTCCTGATGTACGTGTACGGTGAGCCCGCCGGGCAGACCGTGCTCGATCGGTGGGCAGGCAGAACGGGGTTGTGGCATCGGATGCTCGCGGACCAAGGCTACGTCGTGGCGAGCGTCGACAATCGCGGCACGCCGGCGCCGCGCGGCCGGGTCTGGCGCAAGGTGGTGCACGACGCGATCGGTGTGCTGTCGAGTCGCGAGCAAGCGGACGCGGTCCGCGCCCTGACGCGGTCCCGCCACTACTTGGATTCGACCCGGGTCGCCATCTGGGGGTGGAGCGGCGGCGGCTCGAGCACGCTCCAGGCGATGTTCCGCTATCCCGACGTCTACCGGGTGGGCATGAGCGTGGCACCGGTGCCCGACGAGCGGCTGTACGACACGATTTATCAGGAGCGCTACATGGGCCTACCGCAGGAGAACGCCGCGGGGTACGACACGGCGTCGGCCATCAATCACGCCGAGGGGCTGCGCGGTCGCCTGCTCTTGGTTCACGGCTCCGGGGACGACAACGTCCACTATCAGGGCTCCGAGCGACTGCTCAACCGTCTGATCTCACTCGGCAAGCCGGTCGACTTCATGGAGTATCCCAATCGCAGCCATTGCATCTGCGAGGGCCGTGGCACCACGCTGCACGTGTTCTCCCTCCTGACGCGCTACCTGCTGGAGCATCTGCCGGCCGGGCCGCGCACACGGGACGGGAGGGGCGTCTGATGCTGGCCGCGCTTGCGCTGGCGCTCACGCTCGACTCCGGGTTCGCCGTCATCCCCCGCCCGGCGCACCTCACGCCCAAGGCCGGGACCTTCACGCTCACCGGCGCGACGGTGATCACGACGGACCCGGCGAGCCGCGCGCTCGGGGCGATGCTCACCGATTATCTGTTTCCAGCGACGGGCTTCCGGCTGGCCGTGCGGTCGTCGGCGCCTGCCGGCGTGCCGGCGATCTCGATCAGGCTCGACACGACGCTCGGGACGCTGGGCGAGGAGGGCTACCGCCTGGACGTCAGCCGGGCGCGCGTCACCATCCGCGCCTACCGGCCCGCGGGCGCGTTTTACGCCCTGCAGACGCTGCGCCAGCTGTTGCCGCCGGAAATCTTCCGTCAGGCACCCGTGACCGGCGTGGCGTGGGTCGTTCCCGCCGTCGCGATCGAAGATGCTCCCCGGTTCGCCTGGCGGGGCATGCATCTGGACGCGGCGCGGCATTTCATGCCCAAGGAGTTCGTGAAGAAGCTGATCGATCTGGCGGCGCTCCATAAGCTCAACCGCTTTCACTGGCACCTGACGGACGACCAGGGATGGCGGATCGAGATCAAGCAGTACCCGCGACTCACCCAGGTGGGGGCGTGGCGTCGTCAGACGCTCGTGGGCCGGCAGGACCATGACTCGACCACGTGGCGGTTCGACGGCCAGCCGCACGGCGGCTTCTACACGCAGGACGACATCCGTGAGATCGTCGCCTACGCGCGCGCGCGCTTCGTCACGATCGTGCCGGAGATCGAGATGCCGGGCCATTCCCAGGCCGCCATCGCCGCGTATCCCGAGCTCGGCAACACGGGGGACACCGTTCCCGTGTGGACGAGGTGGGGCGTGGACGAGAACATCCTCAATCCGTCGGACGCGACGATCCAGTTCGAGCAGAACGTCCTCAGCGAAGTCATGGGGTTGTTCCCGGGACGCTGGATCCACGTCGGCGGCGACGAGGCCCCGAAGACCCAGTGGAAGGCGAGCCCGCTCGCGCAGGGGCGCATTCGCGACCTCGGGCTCAAGGACGAAGACGAGCTGCAGAGCTGGTTCACACGCCGCATGGACGAGTTCCTCACCGCGCACGGCCGCACGCTCGTGGGCTGGGACGAGATCCTCCAGGGCGGCCTCGCCCCCAACGCGGTCGTCATGTCGTGGCGCGGCATCGACGGCGGGATCATCGCGGCGCGGGCCGGCCACGACGTAGTGATGGCGCCCGGCTCGCACACGTACTTCGACCACTACCAGAGCGCCGACACCGGCAACGAGCCCCTCGCCATCGGCGGCTTCCTCCCGCTCGACACGGTCTACGCCTACGACCCGGTGCCCGCGGCGCTCGCCGCGGACGAGGCACGCCACGTGCTCGGCGCGCAGGGGCAAGTGTGGACCGAGTACATCCCGGACCCGAAGCGGGTCGAGTATATGGCGTTTCCGCGCGCCTGTGCGCTCGCGGAAGTCCTGTGGACGCCGGTGGAGAGAAAGGACTACCCGGACTTCCGGCGGCGGCTCGCGGCCCACCTCGCGCGGCTCGCGGTACTGGACGTGAACTATCGGCCGCTCGGCAGCTGAGCGACGTCACTCGTTCCTGACGAACCCCCGTGGCCCGGGCGGTGTAACTTGAGCCAACCCGTCGATGTGAGAGGAAAGGCAATGTCACGTCCATCACTCGCCAAGATCCTGTCGACCGTGCCGCTCGCGGCGGCACTCGTCGCTGCGCCGATCACGGCCCCGGCACAGGAGGCGAAGCCGCCCGAGCCGCTGCAAGTCGGCGCCGCCGCACCCGACTTCACGCTCCCCGGCGCGACCCGCTACGGCGTGCTCAGGGCCCCGATCCATCTCAGTGACTTCAAAGGCAAAACGGTCGTCCTCGCCTTTTTCTACAAGGCGCGAACCAAAGGGTGAACGATCCAAATGCATGCGTACCGTGATCAGTACGCACAGTTGTTCCACGACGGCCGCAACGTAGTCCTCATCGCCATCAGCCTGGATCTCGCGGACACGCTCGCCGCCTGGGCACGGGACGACGAGTTCCCGTACCTGTTCGCGAGCGACACGCTCGCCGCCTGGGCACGGGACGACGAGTTCCCGTACCTGTTCGCGAGCGACTCGGGTGGCGTGATCGGGAAGACGTACGGCGCGCACAATCCGAAGTTCGGGCTCGACAACCGCAACCTGTTCGTGGTGGGACCGGACGGCAAGATCGCGCACGTGATGGCGCCGTTCCGGGAGATCGACCCGGAAGCCTACAAGGAGCTGGCGGGCGCGATCGACCGCGTCACGCCCAAGGCGGGGGCGGGAGAGTAGACGCGACGGCACGTTGAAACGATTACGAGACTACAGTCAGGGACGGCCCGGTGCGCGGTACGCAGTGCGCGGTTGCCTCCGCCGCGATCCGTGCCCTCCCACCGCACCGGCGGCAACCGCGTACCGCGCACCGCGCACGGTTGGGTCAACGGGACTCCCCCCGGGGCATGTAAAACCCCGGCCGGTACGCTCGGCGTTCGCGGTAGGCAATCCGCTGCGACCGGAATCGTTTTCCCGCGCGGCGCGGCTCAGTCGTCGGTGATCTTCCGCAACGCCGCCGCGATATCCTGCTCGGCACCGGTCCCGGTGTACGTGACCGTGCCGGTCTTGTCCACGACGACGATGTACGAGGTCGTCGGCGCCTCGTAGGCTCGCACCGCCGTACCTGCCCCGTCGAACAGCACCGGGAATGGCAGGGGATGCTCCGTGAGGTGACGCTTGATCGAAGCCGGCGACTGGTTCACCCCGACGCCGATGGCGAGGAACCGCACAGTGCGGCCGTAACGCGCGTGGGCCGCCTTGAGCGACGGCTCGAGCGCCTTGCACAACGGGCACCACGTCGCCCAGAACTCGAGCACCATCGGCTGGCGGCCGATATACTGACCCAGGTCCACCGGCTTGCCGTCGAGGTCCTCCACCGCCACGACCGGCGCCTTGGTGCCGACGGCGAGCCCGACGTCCTGCGCCCCGAGCCGCGCGACACCCGCAGCCAGAGCCACACCCGCAAGCCATACGTATCTCATCACCACACCATCCCCGCTTGAACGAAGTAGTACTCGGCCATGGCCAGCAACACCACACCGGCGCCCTTCTTGATCCATGCCATCCACGCGCCCGACCGCGGCAGCGCCGTGACCGTACCGGAGAACAGTCCCACTCCGACCAGCAGCGCGGTCATGCCGAGCGAGAACACGAACAGGTACACGAAGCCCAACAATCCGCTGCGCGTGGAGGCCACCCACGTCAGCACCGCCGCGAACGCGGGAGCCCCGCACGGCGCCGCCACGATCCCCGACGTGGCGCCGAGCAGGAAGACCGCCGGGTACGACCCACCGCCGAGTCCGGCGGCCCACTGCACCACGCGGGCCGGAACCACGACCGGGAACACGTCCAGCATGGCAAGCGCAAAGACGAGCAGCAGGTTCCCGATCACGAGCCGCGCCCAGGGACTCGCGCTCACGCTCCCGAACAACGACCCGCTGAGCCCGGCGACGAGCCCCAGCACGGCGTAGAACAGTGCGAGGCCCGTGACGTAGGCCAGCGTGAGTCCCGTCGTCCGGGCCCGGGATGCCCCGGGCGCGCTCGTCCCTGTAATGACACCTGCGGTGATGGGAATCATGGGATAGATGCACGGGGTGAGGCTCGTGACGACGCCGGCCCCGAACAGCGACACGACGGCGAGCAGCGGATGGTGGCTCAGCGTATCGCCCAGGCCCGTCACCATCTGCGCCGCTCACGCGAGTCCATGTGATGCAATCTAGCGTTGCCCGAGCACGTAGGAGCGCGGCTGAAGCCGCGGCTCGGCCCTGCCCCCGAAGGGGCGTCGCACGCGGTCAGTTCACTGACAGGGCCGAGCCGCGAGTTTACTCGCGCCCTACACGGTCCAGCCCGCGCGATACTCCGAGCGCACGTACTCCGCCGGGATCTTGGCGTTCGCGACCTCGCCCGAGTGCGGGTCGATCTCGAGCACCTGTGCCGTGCGCAGCGCGAGGTTGCCGAGCAGCACCATCTCGGTGAGCGGCCCCGCGTGGTCCGGGAAGTTCGAGCCCGCCGGGGTCCCGCCCTTGCACGCCGCGATCCATTCGGCGTACACGCTCTCCAAGCGCGGATACTTCTGCGCCGGCGGATGGGCCGTGATTTCCGCCTGACGCTTCTCGTCCAGCAGTCGGGGGTCCTCGCCGTAGATCCCGGCCACCAGCTTCCCCTCGTCCCCGATCCACAGCTGGCCGCTGGTATCGAACGGCCACAGGGCCGGCTCCGCGATCTCCTTCGGGCGCGCGGGGTAGAGGCTCCCGTCCCGCCACACGACTTTCACCTCGGGTCGTTTGCCCTTCGCAGCGAAGCTGTACGTGATGCGCGAGCACGCGGGCGCGGTCTCGCCGAACAGCTTGGTCGATTCGGGCTCGATCCGCGTGGGATAGCCCAGGTCGAGCGCCCAGAACGACGCATCCATCGCGTGACAGGCGATGTCGCCCAGCGCGCCGGTGCCGAAGTCCCACCAGCCGCGCCACTTGAACGGCGCGTACGCCGGATGATACGGCCGCGCGGGGGCTGGGCCGAGCCACAGATCCCAGTCGATCCAGGGCGGCGTGTAGTACTCTTCGAGCGGCCGGTCGATGGCCTGCGGCCAGATCGGCCGGTTGGTCCACAGTTCGATCTCGCGCACGGTGCCGATGGCGCCGGCCTCGACCCACTCGCGGATCTGGCGCGTGCCCTCGCCGGCATGGCCCTGGTTCCCCATCTGGGTGGCGACTTTGGCTTTGCGCGCCGTCTCGACCAGCTGACGCACTTCCCACAGGGTGCGCGCCAGCGGCTTCTGAATGCGCGTATGCTTGCCCATTTTCAGCGCCATCATCCCCGCCACGGCGTGGACGTGATCGGGGGTCGAGACGGTGACGGCGTCGATGTTCTTCGCTTCCTTCTCGAGCATCACCCGAAAGTCTTTGAAGCGTTTGGCCTTGGGGAAGGCGGCGAGCGACTGCGCCGCCTGATGCTCGTCCACGTCGCACAGCGCGTAGATGTTCTCCGTCTTTCCCACGCCTTTCACGTCGTTCGCGCCCATCCCCCCCACGCCGATGCAGGCGATGTTGAGCTTGTCGCTTGGAGCGCGGTACCCCCGGCCCAGGACGTGGCGGGGGACGATGGTGAACGCGACGCCGGCGCCCACGTCGCCGACGAATTTCCGTCTGGAGATGCGTTTTCGAGCCATGACGAGACCCTCCTCAATCGGCCGCCACCGGCTCGCGCGCAGGCGCGGCGTCGGGGCGGAATAACGCGGCGAAGAGCACCAGGACGATCGCAGCGAACGCGGCGGGGAGCAGCCAGAAGCTCAGCCATTGCTCCCGGGTGAGGCCCGATGCTGCCCCCAGGAATCGATTGTAGACCTGGCCGGAGACCCAGGCGCCGATGAGCATGCCGACGCCGTACGTCACCAACACCAGGAACCCCTGCGCCTGGCCGCGGACCGCAGGCGTGGACTTTTTGTCGACGTAGATCTGCCCGGTGACGAAGAAGAAGTCGTAGCACACGCCGTGGAGCAGAATCCCCAGGACGATCAGCCAAAACAGCGAAGCGGGGGCAGCGAGCGCGAACAGCGCATAGCGGAGCGCCCAGGCGCCCATCCCGACCAGCAACATGCGCTTCACGCCGAGTCGCGCAAACATCAGCGGCATCGCCAGCATGAACAGCATCTCGGACATCTGGCCGAGCGTCATCAGGGAGGATGGATTGGGCAGCGCACCGGTCACGACGTTCGTCGTCTGCAGGTCGTAGACCGCCACCTTGGCGAAGATCGGCGCGTAGGTGTAGTACACGGCCAGGGGAATGCAGATCAGGAACGAACAGATGATGAACACGTAGAACGGCGGGCTGCCGAGCTCTTTGAGCGCGTCCACCCCGATGATACTCTGCACCGAAACCCGCCGGCCTGCCGCGGGCGGGGGCGTGTGGGGCAAGCTGAAGCTGTAGAGGCCGAGCAGGAGACTCGCCGTGCCGGTCGTGTAGAGCGGCAACGGTGTCGTATCTGGGAGCAGACCCCCCGTGAAGCGGCTCAACACGAAGCCGATGAAGAGGCCGGCGACGATCCAGCCGATCGTGCCGAACACGCGAATCAGGGGAAACTGCCGCTCCTGGTCCTCGATGTGGTGAAACGCCAGCGAATTCGCCAACCCGAGGGTCGGCATGTAGCACAAGTTATAGAGGAGGAGCAGCAGGACGAACAGTCCCGAGGCGCCAGTGGCTCCCGGAACGAGGACCATGATCGCACCACCAACCAGGTGCAGGACGCCGAGCACTTTTTCCGTAGCAAAGAACCGATCCGCGATCAGCCCGAGGAAAAACGGCGCCACGATAGCGGCGATGGGGTTCACGGTATAGGGCAAGTACGCCAGCTTGGCCATGCCGTGCGCCGACATGTAGTTGCCGACCGTGGTGTACCATGCACCCCAGATGAAGAACTGCAGGAACATTAGTGTCGACAGCCGAGCGCGGACGCTCACGGCAACACCCGGATCTTGATGTTGCGGAACGCCACCCGGAACTCGTGCTCCTGCAGGCCGATGTACCCCTCGGCATTGCGGCCGTAGCGCGGGTGCGTGGCGAACTTGCTGGCCTTCACCTTCGCCTCCCAATCCGGGCTTCCCAGCTCGTACTCGACGACCTTGACGCCGTTGAGCCAATGCTCGACGTGGTTGCCGTTCACCACCAGACGCACCGCGTTCCACTGACCGGCGGGCTTCACGACCCCGGCCGGCGAGGGATACAGCCCGTAGTCGGAACCGGCCGCGGTCAAGCGCGACTGGCCGTCGGGATGCCCGGCGTCGTCGAGCACCTGCATCTCGGGACCGCTCCAATAGATCGCGTTGTCGTCCGGGTCTTCGCTCACCCGGTAGAAGACCCCGCTGTTGCCGCCGGGCGCCAGGTTCCACTCGAGTGTGAGCTCGAAGTTCTTGAACTTCTCGGTGGTGATGATGTCGGCAGCCGGGTGCGCGCGCGTGAGCGCGCCTTCCCTGACTCCCCACCCCGACGGCATCGTGTCCATCTTCCATCCCCGCCAGCCGATGGTGCTGTGGCCGTCGAACAAGAGGCGCCAGCCGGCGGCGCGCTCTTCCGGAGTCAAGATGTTGAGCCGTTCGGTGGCGCTTCCCGAGGCGGTTTGAGCGAGGGCCATCCGCGGCGCGGCGACGGCAGTCACCGCCAGTGTGAGACTGCTCGCGAGGGCGGTCACCAGCCTTGCGTGTGTCACGGTGTCTCCTGTAGAAACGATGTTCAACACTACCACCCGTACGCGGAACCGGAAGTTCAAGCGCACTGCGTGCGTTGCGCCGGCGCGACGCCGGCTCAGTCGGGCATGCCCGCCGTCTCTTTGAGGCGGGTCTCCACGGCGCGCCGCGCCCGCTCGCTTCGGGTGATGACGAGCACGGCGTCGTCTCCCGCCACCGTCCCGATGATCTCGGTCCACCCGGCGGCGTCGAGCGCGAGCCCGAGCGCCTGGGCGCTCCCCGCCGGCGTTTTCAGCACGAGCAAGGGACCTACGCCATCCAGCGACACGAGCGTCGTGGGCAGGAGCTGCTGCAGCTGCGGCCGGATCGCCGCGCCGGTGTCCGGCGGTGGAGCGTAGTGCGAGCCACCGTCCGGCGCCGCGACCTTGGCCAGGCCCAGGTCCCGGATGTCGCGCGACAGCGTCGCCTGCGTGACGTCGAACCCCTCGGCCTTGAGGAGCTCGCGCAGCTGCTCCTGGCTCGCGACGGTCTGCGAGCGGACGATCTTGAGGATCGCGGCGTGACGCTGCGTTTTCATGGGGCGGGAATGTAGCCGGCGACGGGGCGGCCCGCGACGACGGTGAGAAGGGCGGTAGGGGATGGTAGAGGACGGTAGAGGACGGTAGAGGGAAACACGGCGAGATCCGCCGACTTGCCGACGTCGAGAGATCCGATCTCACCGTCGAGTCCGAGCGCCCGGGCTCCCTCGATCGTGATCATCCGGAGCGCGTCCTCGCCGTCGAGACCGGCCGCCGCGGCTTCGGCCCACACGTTGACATCGCCCGCGCTCACCACGGAGTCGGTGCCAAGGCCGACCGGGATGCCGGCGGCCCGGAATGCGGCCAGGGGCGCCGTGCCGTGCCCGTGGGTGCGGTTGGAGCGGGGGCAGGACACCACTGCCCCACCCGAGTCCCGGAGAATCGCGATGTCCCGTTCGTCCACTTGGACGCAGTGGATGCACAGGCACCCCGTTGCACGTCCCAAGACGCCAAGTTGCAAGAGATACTGCACCGGCGAGCAGTGGTGCGCTTGCACTGGGATGCCGCGCGCGCGCAGCGCCTCGGCGAACGAGCCCGCCCCGTCGCGCACCAGCGCCGTCTCCTCGCGCGACTCGGCCAGGTGGACTGCGAGGGGCAGCGTCTCGCGCCGCGCGAAATCGGCGACCGCCCGATAGAGCGGCTCGCTCACGGTGTACGGCGCGTGGGGCGAGACACCGAGCCGTGTGCGGGGGGAGGCGACGGGACCGAGCCGGACGACCGCGGCCCGCAGGTCGGCGAGGCTCGCCGCCCGGTCCGCCGGATCGGGGCCGAACACCTCCTGATAATAAATCCCCCGCGCGCCGAGGCGGGCCAGCGCCCGCAGGGGCGCTCCGGTGCTTCCCGTGTCCGCGACGCAGGTGACGCCCGCCGTCCAGCAATCCCGCACGCCCTGCTCGGCCGAATGATCGAACTCCTCGGACGTGGTCGCGTCCTTGAGCGCCCGGATGGTACGGATCCAGCGGGAGAACTCGCGCTCCGGATTGCGGCCGGCGAGGTGGGTGAGCTCGAGGTGGGTGTGGGTGTTGACGAGGCCCGGGACCAGAACGGCGTCGGGGAACTCGACGCGGCGTGCGCCCGGGGGAGTGGGCACCTGCGAGTGCGCGGCGACCGCGGCGATCCGGCCATCGTCCGCAACGAGAACGGCGCCGTCCGTGATGGGCGGCGCCGTGACCGGGTGCACCGAGCCCGCGCGGATGCGGAGCATCGGGGCTCGGGGCTCGGGACTCGGGACTCGGGGGTGCACCACCTAGCCCCGAGCCCCGAACCCCGAATCCCTAGGGTGATACTCCCGTGCCGAACGGCGCGTGCACCGGGCAGGCCTGCGCCGGCTCGGTGCCGGGATAGAACCAATCCCAGTGCCGCACCTCCTGAGGGCAGAACAGCGTCGCAAGATAGCCGTTCGACCAATCGACTTCGCGCGTGACGAGCGAGTCGGGGCGCACCCAGTCGGGGGGCGCCGGGCGACGGTCGTACACGTCGCGCATGAACGCCGTCCAGGCGGGCGCGACGATACGGCCGCCGCCCGCGTTGTGCTCGAGGATTCGCTGCTGGATGTCGTAGCCGACCCAGATCCCGGTCACCATCTCAGGGGTGTAGCCGATGAACCAGGCGTCGGTGTAGTCGTCGGTCGTGCCGGTCTTGCCGGCCGCGGGGAGCGTGAAGCCGCCCTTCCAGACGGCCGTGAACGCGGTCCCGCGGCGGATCACGTCCTTCATCATGTCGACCATGAGCCAGGCGTGCGACGAGTCCATCACGGTCTCGCGCCGCACGGCGGGCTGCCACAGGATGTTCCCCTGACGATCTTCGACGCGCAGGACGCCCACCGGCTCCGCGCGCGTGCCGAGCGTTGCGAACGCGGTGTAGGCGCCGATGATCTCCATCGGCCGCACCCCCTTCGCCCCGATGAAGATCGACGGGTACGGCGGCAGCGGCGTGGTGATGCCGTAGTTGCGGGCTTCGCCAATGACGGTTTGCTCGCCCAGCGTCTGGCCGAGCTTGATCGTGGCGAGGTTGCGCGAGAGGTAGAGGGCCTCACGCATCGGGATCATGCCCAGCGTGGTGTCGTCGTCGTCCTTGGGCTGCCACAGCGTCGAGTCGAGCTGGATCACCGGCGGGTTGAGCGGCGAGTCGTCGAGCATCTCGGTCACGGGGTGGCCGGCCCGGACGGCCGCGGAGTAGACGAACGGCTTGAACGTCGAGCCGGGCTGCCGGATCGCCTGGGTGGCGCGGTTGTACTTCGAGTCGTCGAAGTCGCGCCCCCCGATCATGGCGCGGATGTAGCCGGTGTTCGCCTCGAGCGACACGAGCGCGCCCTGGAGGTACGGCGTGTAGTCTCCGTGGTCCTGCCCGGACGCCTTGGACGTCTCGAGGTACTCGCGGTAGGTGATCCGCCCGGGGAACTTGCCGTTCGAGTAGACGCCGGCCTCGATGGCGTCGAGCTGGGACTGCAGCGCGCGCTCGGCCGCCTCCTGCATGTCGAGGTCCAGCGTGGTGTAGACGCGCAGCCCGCCCTCATAGAGGTCGCGCCCGAACTTCGCGTCCAGCTGCACGCGCAGCCATTCGACGAAGTACGGCGCCACGTCGCCGTAGTTGGTGCGGTTCCCCGTGAGCACGAGGGGATAGGAGCGCCACAGCTCGCACTCCTCCGGCGTGAGGAAGCCCTGATCGCGCATGAGACCCAGCACGACGTTGCGCCGGCGCACGGCGCGGTCGGGGTGGGTGCGCGGGTTGTAGAAGGCGGGCAGCTTGGGGAGCGCGGCCAGCATCGCGGCCTCGGCGACATTGAGCTGCCGCGCCGACTTGCCGAAGTAGATCAGCGCCGCGGCCTCCACCCCATGCGCCCCCGCTCCCAGGTTGATCTGGTTCAGGTAGAGCTGGAGGATCGTGTCCTTCACGAAATTGCGTTCGATCTCCACGGCGACGCGCGCTTCCTTCAGCTTGCGCGTGAGCGTCTTTTCGCGGCTGATGTCGTCGGGAAAGATGTTGCGCGCCAGCTGCATCGTGATGGTCGAGAAGCCCTGCGCGAAGCTGATGGAGAGGAGGTCGTTCTTGATGGCGCCGAGGATGCGCCAGAAGTCGATCCCGTGATGCTCGTAGAAGCGCTTGTCTTCGGTGGCGATGAACGCCTGGCGCACCGGCACGGGGATGGCGCTGAGCGGCAGCACCGTGCGCCGCTCGGCGCCGAGCTCGCTGATCAAGCGGCCGTCGGCGGCGTACACCTTGGAGGTCTGCACCTGATGGTTGGGATTCGCCACCAGGCGTGAGATGCTGGGGCAGTGTTCCCCGGCGCACACGCGGGTCCACGCGCCATATGTCAATCCCAGGCCGTAGGAGCCGGCGAGGACCGCGACCGCGATCACGCGGCGGCGGATCTTCGGATTGTGCCACCAGGCGAGCGGTCCGGGCAGAGTGGCGGGTGCGGGAATGGACGCCATCGGGTTACAACCTAGTGAGGTCGCGCGGCGCTTGCCAGCGGTTGGGGCTTCCCGTACGATTCCGCGCCATGCCGGACCTCCTTGCCGAGCTCGAGTGGCGCGGCCTCGTGCACCACGCGACGCGCGAGCTGCACGCACACCTCGCGGGCGGCCGCCGCACCGTGTATTGCGGGTTCGACCCGACCGCCCCGAGCCTCCAGCTCGGCAATCTCATGCCGGTCATGCTGCTGCGACGGTTCCAGCTCGCCGGTCACCGGCCGATCGCGCTGATGGGCGGCGGCACCGGCCTGATCGGAGACCCGAGCGGCAAGCCCGGTGAGCGCCCGTTGCTCTCGAAAGAGCAGGCGCGCGAGCATGTGCACCGCATACGCGACCAGATGGCGCGGCTCCTCGATTTCGACTCGCCGGATACGCGGGCCGTGGTGCTGGACAACGCCGAGTGGCTCGCGAAACAGAGCCTCGTGGACTTCCTGCGCGACATCGGGAAGCACTTCACGGTCAACATCATGCTGCAGAAGGAATCGGTCCAGGCGCGACTCGACAGCGGCATCTCCTACACCGAATTCAGCTACATGTTGCTGCAGGCGTACGATTTCCTCCATCTGTTCCGCACCAAGCAGTGCAGCATCCAGGTGGGCGGGAGCGATCAGTGGGGCAACATTACCGCGGGCATCGACCTGATCCGGCGCGTCGACGGCGGCGACGCGCACGGGCTCGTCGGACCGCTCGTCACGACTGCTTCGGGAGCCAAGTTCGGCAAGAGCGAAGCCGGAGCGATCTGGCTCGACCCGACACTCACGTCGCCGTACCGGTTCTACCAGTTCTGGATCAACACGGACGACCGGGACGTGGAAGGCTATCTGAAGGTCTTTACGCTGCTCCCGCAGGACGAGATCAAGGCCCTGCTCAAGTCGCATCACAAGGACCCGAGCGGGCGCGTGGCGCAGCAGAAGCTGGCGCTCGAGATCACGCAGCTGGTGCACGGTAAGGACGCTTGCTCCAGCGCCGTCGCCGCGAGCGCGATCCTGTTCGAGGAATTCAGCCCGCGCGACGTCGCGCCGAGCGCATTCGACGCGCTCGCGCAAGAGATCCCCACGGTCGCGCTCGACAGCTCCGACGGACTGACCCTCGTCGATGCCGTCGTTCGGGCGGGCCTGGCGAAGTCGAAGAGCGAGGCGCGACGCGCGATCGAGCAGGGTGGGATTTACGTGAACCAGGAGCGCGTGAAGGACGTGGCGCGGATGCTCGGGCCGGCGGACTGGCTCGGGGGCGGCAACCTGCTGCTGCGCAAGGGAAAGAAGGACTACGGGCTACTGCGGCTCCGCCGCTAGGGGGCTCTCATGTTCATCGGCCACTACGCCCTCGCCCTGGCCGCCAAGCGCGCCGCACCGCGAGCCTCGCTGGGCGCGCTGTTCGCCGCCACGTCGCTCGCCGATCTGCTGTGGCCGGTGTTCCTGCTGCTCGGGTGGGAGCAGGCCCACATCGTTCCAGGGCCGAACCCGTTCCTGACGCTGTGGCTCGACTCGATCCCGATCTCGCACAGCCTCGTCACCCTGATCGGATGGGGCGCGCTGTTCGGGTTGGTGTACCGCGCGCGCACGCCGGACGACCGGGGAGGCGTCGTGATCGCGCTCCTGGTCGTGAGCCACTGGGTGCTCGACTTCGTCACCCATCGCCCCGACATGCCGCTGTACCCCGGGGGTGGGGGCTTGGGGCTCGGGCTTTGGAACTCCGTCTTGGGAACGGTCGTGACCGAGAGCGTGATGTTCGCCACGGGGTTATGGCTGTACGCTGCCGGGACCCGGGCGCGCGACCGCACGGGCAGCTACGGATTCTGGGCGCTGATCGCGGTGCTCATGCTGTCGTATGCGGCGTCCCTCTTCAGTCCACCGCCGCCGAGCCGCACCGCGCTCGCCGTCGGCGGCATCATCTTCGGGTGGCTGTTTGTGGCGTGGGCATGGTGGGGGGATGGGCACCGGGAACGCGTTGCATGAAAGGCGTTGCACGTTGCACGTTCCACGACGACGTGCAACGTGTAACGTGTAACGTGCAACGTGTAACGCAGTTTTATTCCAGCTGATCCAGCACATCCAGCACCCGTTCCATCTCTTCGACGGTGTTGTAGCAATGCGGGGCCAGGCGGATGGCGCCCTCGCGCAGCGAACAGACGACGTGCGCGCGCTTGAGCGCGTGATACGCCTCGGCGGGATGCTGGGGCGCGAGGCAGACGATGGCCGAGCGGTGCGCATCGTCCGAGGGTGAGACGACGCGGATGCCGCTCTCCTCGGCCCAGTGGAGCACCGGCTCGTGCAGCGTACGGGCGTACCGCGCGATGTCGTCGACGCCCAGCTCGGCGAGCATGCCCACCGATGTGGTCATGCCGTGGAAGTCCTGGAACGGCAGCGTGACCATTTCGAAGCGGCGGGCGTCGGCGCGGAAGGTGGGGTTGTAGTCGGTGAGGCGGGAGAAGTCGTCGGTCCCTTCGAACGCCATCCAGCCCGTGACGGCGGGCTCGAGCGCCGAGATGAGCTCGCGCCGCACGTACACGAAGCCCGAGCCCCAGGGAGAGAGCAGCCACTTCTGGCCGCCGCATGCGAGGATGTCCACGGGCGTCTCGCGCACGTCGAGCGTCGAGTTCCCCACGCCCTGAATCCCGTCCACCACGAGAAAGGTCCCGTTGGCGCGGCAGGCGGCCCCGAGGCGCCCCAGGTCGGCGCGGTACCCGTTGGCGAACTGGACGAACGAGACGGCCAGCACGCGCACGCGCGGGTCGTGCAGGCGCTCGACGAGATAGTCCTCGTCGGGCCAGCCTTCGCCGGCGCACGGGGCAAGCTCGACCTCGATCCCCTGTTTCTTGAGCAACAGCCACGGGTACACGTTGGCGGGGAACTCGCGATCGGACACGAGCACCACGTCGCCGGGCTTGAGCGGCAGGGCGCGCGCCGCGAGGTTCAGCCCGTGACTGGTGTTGGTGGCGAGCGCGATCTCGGCGGGCTCCGCGTTGAGCAGCCGGGCGACCGCCACGCGCGCCGCCTGCAGCCCGGCCTGCAGCTCGCGGTCCGGGAGGAGGTGCGGGGCGGTGCGTTTGGCGGTGAACTCGTCGAGCACGCGGCGGGTGCGCTCCGGGATGGGCCCGATGGACGCGTTGTTCAGATAGACGGTGTCCGCCGTCCATGGGAACTCCGCCGCCCGCAGCGCGCGGAACTGGTCGCGCAGGGCGCGCAGGCGCGTCGGGTGATACGCGATGTCGGTCATGCCCGCACGTCCAGCGCGTCACGTAAGCCGTCGCCGATGAGATTGACGGCTAGCACAGTCAGGCCGATCGCCAGCCCGGGAAAGAGCGAAACCCACGGCGCCACCCGCAGCAGGTCGCGCCCTTCGGCCACCATCGCGCCCCAGGAGGGCGTGGGCGGTGGTGCGCCCAACCCCACGAACGAGAGCGCGGCTTCGGCCATGATCGCGCCACCGACACCGAGGGTGGCCGCGACGATCACCGGGCTCAGGACGTTGGGGAGCACGTGGCGCGCCGCGAGCCGCGCGTCGGAGGCGCCGAGCGCGCGCGCTGCGTGGACGTAGTCGAGACGGCGCACCACGAGGACCTGGCCGCGCACCAGGCGGGCCATGCCCGCCCAGCCGACGACGCCGATCACCACGCACACCACCGGCAGCGTGGGCTTCACGGCGGCGGCGACGGCGATGAGCAGGAGCAGGGACGGGAAGGCGAGGGTCACATCGGCGGCGCGCATCACCACCGCGTCGACGGAGCGACCGTAGAAGCCCGCCGCCAGACCCAGCGTGAGCCCGACGGCGAGGGCGATCACCTGACTCGCGAGCCCGACGGCGAGCGACAGCCGGGCGCCGAACAGCAGCCGACTCAGGATGTCGCGTCCCTGCGCGTCGGTACCGAGCGGGAATGCGCGCGACGGCGCCTGCAACGCGGCGGCGAGGTGTCCGTGATAGGGATCTCCCGGCGCGATGAGCGGCGCCGCGAGCCCCGCGAGCGCGAGTGCGACGACGACGGCGAGACCGGTCAGAGTCCAACGACTGCGCACGACGCGATGGTGCATGAGTAGCGCGGGGCTGGGGATCACGACTACGTTACTCGGAGGCTCACCTTCCGGGCAAGCGGCGGGTTCACGTGGACGGCCAAACGCGATTCACCCTCGTGTTGGGCGGCGGCGGCATGAAGGGCGTCGCCCACATCGGCGTGCTGCAGGCGCTCACCGAGCGCGGTCTCGTGCCGGCGCAAATCGTCGGCTCGAGCGTAGGTGCGCTGGTAGGCGCCGCCTGGTCCGCGGGGCGGAGCATCGCCGAGCTGCGCGACGTCGCGATCAAGCTGCGCCGCAAGGACGTGTTCGTCGTCGCGCACGCGGACATGGCCTTCAAGCGAATGCGCTCCCCCGCCCTGTTCCGGCGCGAGCCCCTCGACCTCCTGATCCACCGCCTCGTCGGCGACGCCACCTTCGAAGACCTCCACCATCCCCTCGTCGTGAACACCGTGGACGTAAACTCGGGGATGCAGGTGTTCTGGGGGCTCGAGGGGCTCGAGGAAGTGCCGGTGAAGGATGCCGTGTTCGCCTCGTGCGCCATTCCCGGCTTCTTGCCGCCACGCGAGATCCGGGGGCGCTTCTACGTCGACGGCGCCACCGTGGACAACCTGCCCGTGGGCACCGGGCGCATCCTCGGCACCGACCTGATCCTCGCGATCGACGTGTCCGCGTCGAACGCGTTCCGCGCCGACACCCAGGAAGACGGCTTCTCGGCGGTGTTCGCGCGCGCCACCGAGATCGCGATGCAATCGCTGCTCGAGCTGCGGATGCGCGACTGGACCACGCCGCCGATCTACTACATCCACCCGCGCGTCGAGCACATCTCCGCCTTCGACTTCGACCATTTGCGCGAGATCGTCGAGGAAGGACATCGCGCCACGGTGGCCGGCCTCGATCGCCCGGCCGAGTGGCCCGCCCCGGGGGACGCGGGCGTGTATCCGCGCCGGGCAGTGACCATTCGGGTCCAGCGGGAGCGCTGCATCGGATGCGGGGCGTGCCTGGTGCAGGCGCCCCCGGGGATGTTCGTGCTCGACGCGCAAGGCAAGGCGGTCGTCACGCGACCCGAGCAGGAATGGTCGCCGATCGACGGTGAGTTCATCCGGCATTGCCCCACGTACGCGATCAGCGCGCGGCCCGCGGCCGCGCCCAAGGCGGCCGACGCGGCAGGCTAGCCGAGATACGGCGCGAGCCCGGCGCTGAAGCGGTCCACGGCGGCCTCGATCCGCAGCGGGCGCAACATGTCGGGCGGCGGCGAGGGGCCCGACCGTGCCGCGGCGATGGCCGCGGCCAGATCGTCGTCGTCGCCCACGGTGAAAAAGTGCGGCGCCGTCCCGAGAAACTCCCGGTGCGGCGGAATGTCGGAAACGACCACCGGCCGCCCGCACGCGATCGCCTCCATCGGCGTCAGCCCGAAGCCTTCGAACCGGCTGGGGCACACCACCACCTCCGCGCCGCGATAGGCGGTCACCATGTCGTCCTCCGACAGCCGGGAATCGATGACGCACGCCACGCCGTGGTCCGCCGCCAGGCGCTCGAGTGCGGGGCGTTCCGGACCGCTGCCCACGATCCGCACCGGCAGCGGAGGCGTGAACCGCGCCGCGGCACGAATGACCGCGCCGTGGTCCTTGTGCGCAGTGAGACGGGACACGCTCAGCAAGCCGTGCGCCCGCGCCGCCGGCGCGGGTGTGAACCGATCCGAGTCGAAGCAGAACGGCACCCGGCGGCTTTGCACTCCCCAATGCTCCCGCACGCTGGCGGCGGTCTGGGCGCTCGGCACCCACACCTCCCGGGCGTGCGTCGCCACGAAGCGCAGCCGGCTGTAGTACCCCGGCCGTTCCGCGTAACGCCGTCCCACGCGCGGCACCCGTAGATAGCGCCCGAACACGTGCCACACCCAGTCGTGCCGGCCGCGTCCCAACCGCCACGGCGGCAGATCCCACACATAGTGGATCAGCCGGCAGCGCACGCGCGCGGCATACGCAAACGCCGCCGCGGCGACCTGCGCGTCCATGGCGAGGGCGAGCCGCGCCGGCCGGTCGCCATCCAACGCGATCGAGAGTCCGCGCTCTCGCAGCCGTGGCACCACGAGCGTGCAGAACTTGTTCGGGGCGAACCAGCGGATGTCGTCCATCGGACCGGGCGTCAGGCCGAACGCCCGGGAGCCACAGGACGGCTCAAGCGCCGGACACGGCCTGGGATTCGATGTCGCGGAGATCGCGCACCACGCGGTCCCAGTTGAAGTAGGTCTCCACCGCGCGGCGGCCGTTCTGTCCCATACGTTTGGCCGCCGCGGGGTCCGTCAGCAGACGGCAGATGGCGTCGGCGATGGCTGCAGGCTCCTCGGGAGGCACAAGAATGCCCGTCTCGCCGTCGCGCACGGCGTCCGACACACCGCCCGAGTCGCCCGCTACCACCGGCAGCCCGCACGCGGAGGCTTCCACCAGCGAGATCCCGAACCCCTCCACGCCCAGCCGCTCGGCGCGCCGCGAGGCGCCGACGTACACGGACGCCAGATTGTAGAACGCCGGCAGATCCCGATCGCCGACGCCGCCCAGGAAGCGCACGCGGTCGCCGAGGCGGAGCTGCTGTGCCCGTTTCTCCAGCCGCTCACGGTCGGGACCGGTTCCGGCAACCGCGTAACGCACGTCCGGCGCGCGCTCGAGGATGGCCGGCAGCGCCTCGATCACCGTGTCCATGCCTTTGTGCTGCTGCAGGCGGGCGACGGTCACGAGCCAGCGGGTGCCGTTGTCGGGCAGGTCGAACTTGTCACACAGCGCGCGCGCATCGACGCCGGGACGGAAGTACGTCGGGTCCGTGCCCAGGTGCACGACGCGGAGCCTACGGCCGTGCCCGTCGAGGCCCAGATCGCCGAGCAGCGAGAGCGCGAGGTCGCGGGTCCAGGCGCTGTTGGTCATCAGCACCGCCGCCCCGCCGAAAATGACGCGGGCCGTACGGCGTTTGAGGCGCGAGTGCCGGATCTTGTGCTGCTCGCTGAGCAGGTCGGCTCCGTGGAAAAAGATCCCGTAGGGAATGTGCAGGCGCTCGTGGACCCAGCGGGCCGGATACCCCGCCGGCTTCACGTTGCCACAGTGCACGAAGCGGACGCGATGCTGCCGCGCCAGGCTGGCCGCGCGCCGCGACCAGAACAGAACGGCCGGCAGCGTCTTGGCGCGTCGTACGCCGATCGGGAGGCGATCGACCGTGGCCGGAAACCCCGCGTCGACCTCCGACGCATCGGGATCCGCCGGCGTGGAGACGACGAGGTCGCCGCGGGGGAACCGCTTGGCCAGCTCGCCGTGCAACCGGGCGATGCCGCCACCCATCGGGGGGAAGTCCTGCGCCAGGAGCAGCGTCGTCACCGAGAACAATCTACGGTCAGGGTCGGTTGAATTCCCGGTCGATGCGGACTAGATCGGCCGTGACCCGGTCCCAGTTGTAATAGCCCTCGACGGCGGCGCGCCCGGCGGCGCCCAGGCGGCGGCGCAGCGCGTCGTCCGCGAGCACCCGCACGGTCGCCGCCGTCACCGCGGCCGGATCCTCCGGCTCGACGAGTAGCCCGGTTTCGCCCTCGCGGATGGCCTCGGGAATGCCCCCGGAGCGGCTGCCGATCACCGGAAGACCGCACGCGGACGCCTCTACACAAGAGATCCCGAACCCCTCCACCAGCAGGTCGTGTCGCCGGGAAGCCAGCACGAACAGGTCGGCCGCGTTGTACAACGCCGGCAGATCCTCGTCGGGCACGAAGCCGAGCAGGCGCACCGCGTCGTCCAAACCGAGCTCCACGACGAGCGCTTCGAGCGCGCTGCGCCGGCTTCCGATCCCGGCGACGGCGTAGCGCGTCCCCGGAACGGCGGCGCGGATCGCGGGGAGGGCCCGGATGACGGTGTCCACCCCCTTGTGGAAGTCGAGCCGAGCGACCGTAAGCAGCCAAGGGCCGCCGTCGAGCCCGTACTTGCGCCGCACCGGCGCCGGATCGATCCCCGGCCGGAAATGAGAGGGAGTGGTCCCGAGGTGCACGACCCGGACGTCGGCGGCGAGGGCGTGGCAGCCGAGGGACTCCAGGACCCCTCGCACGAGGTGCGCGGTCCAGCGACTGTTGGCCACGACCACGGCGCAGCGCTCCAGGATCCGCCTCGCCGTCCAGCGCTTGAAGCGCGAGCGTCGCGCCTTCGCCTGGAGCAGCAGGAAGTCCGCCCCGTGCGCCAGCACGCCGAACGGGAGACCGCGGCGCGCGTGCAGCCAGGCCGCCGCGTACCCCGCGGGCTTGATCTCGTCGCACCAGGCGAATCCCGGGTCCGTCGCGCGTGCCAGGGCGGCGGCGCGCCGCGTCCAGCGGAACAGCCCGTTCAGAGTGCGCAGCCGCTTCGCCCCCACCGCCACGCGGTCGACGGTCTGGGGGACGCGCGGGTCGCTGGCGTCGCTCCCCGGCCAGGTTCCCGTCGAGACCAGCAGGCCGTGCTCCGGATAGCGGAGCGCGACCTCGCCCATCATGCGGGCGATGCCGCCGCCGAACGGCGGAAAGTTGAGGGCGAGGAGGAGCGTCGGGCTCAACCGCGCCGTCGCTCCACGGCCTCGCGGTACACCGCCTCGGTCCGCTCGGCGGCGCGCTCCAGCGTGAATTCACGCCGCACGCGGTCGCGCCCGGCCCGCGCGATCCGCTGCGCGAACTCCCGATCCGCCAGCACGCGCTCGAGCGCCCCCGCCCAGGCCAAGGGATCGAGGGGCGACACCAGGACGCCGGTCTCTCCCGACGTGATGACGTCCGGATTGCCTCCGGCACGCGAGGCCACCGCGGGCAATCCCAGGGCCATGGTCTCGAGCAGCGCGATGGAGAGCCCCTCGATGCGCGAAGGGAGAGCGGAGACATTTGCGAGACGGACGAAGGCGAGGGGCCGGTCGGTGAAGGGGACGTACACGACGCGATGGCGCCCCGGCAGGCGACGCTCGATCGCACGCAGCTCGGCGTCACCCTCGATGCCCACGCACGCGACCACGACCGGCTGCTGCAAGGCCGCGAGGCCCTCCAGCAGGATGTGCTGGTCCTTGCGGCGGGCCAGCACGAGCACCACGGGCCGGCCGGCGGGATCGCCGAGGGCCGCCCGCGCCGCGGCGAGATCCGCGGCGGAGGGCGGCGCGTCTACCCCGTCGCAATCGATGCCGTTGGGCACGACGCGGAGCCGGGCGCCCGGGTGCAGGCGTCGGCGCAGCACGCGCGCCACCGCGGGGCTCACGGCGATGGTGCGGTCGGCCGAGAGCGCCACCGCAATCAGCTCGGGCGGCAGCGTGAGGGGCATGGTGTGGCGCGTCGCGACGAATGCGCGCGGCAGTCGTCGCCGCCACCGCAGCCAGGTGAGCGCGCGGCGGTCGCGGGTGGCGTTGCTGTTCGCCACGTCGACGTCCTCGCGCACGATCACGTCGCCGAGCGCCGCGGCCAGGGGCCCGAGTCGACGGAAGTCGAGGGGCACGATCTCGAGCCCCGCGTCGCGCGCGAGGCCCGCGAGCATCGTGCCGGGCCGGCAGCCGATCAGCACGCGATGCCCGTGCCGCGCGAGCTGCCGGCTCAGGTTCGCGATCGCCACGGTCGAGCCGGATTCACCACCCTGATGCGTCAGCTGCAGGATCGTGAGCGGCCGGCCTGGCATGCGACAAAGGTAGTTATACTATTTCGCCCATGCACATCGCGGTCGCCTCCCATCAGCCGCTGCCGGCGAAGGGTTACGGCGGTCCGCAACGTGTGGTCATGGCGCTGGTGCGCGGGCTCGCGGCGCTGGGGGCGCGCGTCACGTTGCTCGCGCCCGCCGGCACGCGCGTCCCGGAGGCGACCGTCGTGGCCGTGCCGCCCCGCAAGTTCGGCGACGGCGCCGCGCTCGCGCCGTACGTCCCGCGCGACGCCGATCTGGTGCACGTGCACTTCCCGCTGCGCCGCGCGCCCGCGTCCCCGCCGCTCGTACAGACCGTGCACGGCAACCTGAAGGGAGGCGCGCCTCCCTCTCCCAACAGCATCTTTCTCTCCCACGATCACGCGCGCCGCCACAAGAGCGACGCCTTCGTGTACAACGGGCTCGATCCGGCCGACTATGTCTTCCGCCGGTTTCCGAAGCGCGCATCGCAATACGACCTGTTCCTCGGGAAGCTGCACAGCGCCAAGGGCTATCACTGGGCGGTCGAGGCCGCGAAGCACAGCGGGCACCGCCTGATCGTGGCGGGCGGCTGGCGACCCAGCTTCACGGGATCCGTGCAGTACGTCGGCGAAGTCGACGGCACGACCAAGGCCGCGCTGCTGGCGCGCGCACGCTGTCTGTGGAACCCGGCGCAGTGGGACGAGCCGTTCGGCCTGGTCACCGTCGAGGCGCTGCTCTCGGGCACGCCGGTGCTGGGCACGCGACGCGGCGCGCTGCCGGAGCTCATTTCGTCCGACGTAGGCGCGCTGTGCGACACGATGGAAGAGATCATCGCCGCCGCGGAGCAGATCCACACGCGCGACCCCGCGGCTTGCCGGGCGCACGCCGAGCGGTTCTTCACCCACATGGTGATGGCGGAGGAGTACCTGCGTATGTACCGCCACCTGCTCGAGACGGGCACGCTACCCGCCGGACGGCCGACGTCACGTGTCCCGGCATGACGGCCATGCACATCGTCCAATTCCACCACGTGCGGCTCCCCGTCCCGAAGTACGGGGGTGCGGAGCGCATCGCGGTGTGGCTGTGTCAGGGCCTGGTCGAAGCCGGTCACCAGGTGACGCTGCTCGCGCCGCCGGGGAGTCGCATTCCGGGCGTGCGGGTCGTCGAGGTCCGACCGGAACAGGTGCGATGTCCGGGGTTCGACCTGCGCCGGTACGTCAGTGAACGCGTCGACATCATGCACTACCATTGCTCGGTTCAGCACCCGCCGACCGGCGTCAACTGGGTGTGGACGCTCCACGGCAATCTGAGCGGCGGGCAGCGCATCGATGACCGTACGATCTGCGTCAGCCAGGACCACGCGCGGCGTCATGGAGCCGACGCGTTTGTGCGCAACGGCGTTCGTCTCGACGAGTACGAATTCCGCGCCCAGAAGGGCGACTACGACCTCTTCCTGGCCCGATTGCACAGCGTGAAAGGCTGGCAGGTGGCTATCGCGGCCGCGAAGCGGTGTCGCGTGCGTCTGGTTCTCGCGGGCGGATGGCGCCCCAGTCTCTCGCGCTTTGTGAAGTTCGTGGGCGAAGTAGGAGGCACGAGGAAGCGCGACCTGCTGGCGGGAGCACGCTGCCTGTGGATGCCGGTCCGTTGGGATGATCCCTGCCCGATCAATATCCTCGAGGCGCTCGCCAGCGGCACGCCGATCATCGGATCTCCCCGCGGCTCGCTGCCGGAGCTGGTATCCGCCGAGACCGGCGGATTGGGAGCGACTTTGGACGAGCTGGTGGAGCTGCGCGGCCGGCTGGCCGGGTGGGATCCGCACGCCTGCCGCGCGCATGCGGAGCGGTATTTCTCGCACCGCGTGATGACGCAAGAATACCTGCGGATGTACCAGGGCCTGCTCGAGACGGGACGGCTGCCGCCGGGCCGGCCGGCACCGCACCTCGCTACCGCAGGGTGACCGTCAGCAGCTCCTCCAGGCGATGGCGCCAGGTATGCTCGCGCAGGGCGCGCTCGCGGGCCGCGGCGGCGAGCGACCGGCGGGCGGGCTCATCGGCGAGGAGCTCGCGCGCGCGCGTGCGCAGCTCCTCGACGCTCTTGTACAGGACGATCTCGCGCCCCGGCATGAGGTGGCGGGCGATGTCTGCCTTCGCGTCCGAGAGCTGAGGCGTGCCCACGGCGGCCAGCTCGAACACGCGCATGTTGGCGCCCGTGCCGTAGCGCACGGGATCGCCCGCGGCACCGAACTGCTGGTGGATATTCACTCCCACGGCGGCGCCCGCGAGGGCACGCACGAACGTGTCCCCGTAGACCGGGCCCCGCGGCCACCCGGGCCCCCAGACGGCGAGCCCGAGATCGTCGAGTGCCTGCACCACGCGCTCGCGCACGGGGTCGCGCGACCCGACGAATACGAGCGGCGCGATCGCGCGCGCCGGCGCTCGCAGGTACTCCGGGTCGCAGCCGAACGCGAGGTACCGAGGCCGGCCACCCACCGCGCGGAGCCGCGGGAGACTGGAGCTGTCGTGGGTGAAGAAGCCATCGTAGGCCGGTGCGAGCCGACTGGATGTCTCATGGTCGTGCGGGTCGTCGGGGAACCAGTTCACCCAGCGGCCGCCGTACCGCCGCCTGAGCTCCCCGACGTCGGCGGGATCGAGGTGCGACCCCTTGAACACCAGCACGACGTCGGCGGCCTCGCGGCGCAGGCGGGCGGCGAGCCGGGCGGCGAGCGGGCGTGGGAAGATCGCGCTCCAGCCGCGTCGCCGCTCCTCGCAGCGGCGCACCTCGCAGCCGAGCGACGTGAGGGCCGCCGCGAGGGAAAGGCCACTGCGGTGGTAGCGACGGTTGAACGCCGCGACCAGCACGACTCGCAGCCCCGCAAACGGCAGGCCCGAGCCCGGCGTCATATCTCGACGTAGTTCCGGTATTCGAAGGGGCGGCGCCCCGTGAGGCGCTCGATCCAGTCGGACAGATAGAGCCGGAGGTGAGCGGGCCGCAGGCGGCGCGGGGCGACGGTGGAGCCCGCCCACGCCGCGCGCCGCGCCGCGATCCACGGCTGCGCCACGCGCGGATGGCCGCCGCTGAAGCGCCGCAGCAACGGCGTCCAGTTGAGCCCCTGCTGCGCCGCGCGGCGCTCCAGCCGGTCCACCGCCTCGGTGAAGATCTCCTGCGCGGCGACGAGCTTCTGACGCACCGACTCGTGGGGCCGCGCCCAGCCGTAGTGGAACATGCGGGCGCCGGTGGCCCGTGCCCGCACGCGGCGGTCGCCCGTGCCCACGCGAAACCCCTGCGCGTCCCGGTACGAGCGGACCTCCCGGCCGAGCCGCACCACGCGCACCTCCCGCCGATACCAGTGACGGTCCGTGGCGACGGTGTCGAAATCGCCGTAGAAATGGAGGTAATCGACGAGCAGACCCTCGACTCGATCCTCGCCTTCGCACTGGCGCAGCCGCTCGCGGATCAGCGCCGCGCCGGACTCGTGCAGCACCTCGTCGGCCTGGATGTACACGCCCCAGGTCCCGGAACAGGCCGCCATCGCCTGATTCGTTTCGAACGACAGCGTGCTGCCGCCACGCCCGAAGTCCCACACGCGGTCGAGGATGCGCACCCGCGGGTCGCCGATCCCGGCGACGAGCTCGCGCGTCCCGTCCTCCGAGCGTCCCACGTTGACCACCACCTCGTCGCACATGTCGAGGATCGAGCGAATCGCGGGCACGATCGGGTAGTCGAGCTTGACCGCGTTGCGGACGATGGTGAAACCCGAGAGCACGTCAGGGACGGAACTGCAGGTCGTGCAGGCGCCGATACAACCCGCTCGCGGCGTACAGCGCGGCGTGCGTTCCGTGCTCGACGATCCGCCCGTCGGCGAGCACGACGATCAGGTCGGCGTGCTGCACCGTGGCGAGCCGATGGGCGATGACGAACGTCGTGCGGTGCGCCATCAGCCGGTCGATCGCCTCCTGCACCAGACGCTCGGACTCCATGTCCAGGGCGCTGGTCGCCTCGTCCAGAATCAGGATCGGCGGATCCCGCAGCAGGGCGCGCGCGATGGCGATGCGCTGGCGCTCGCCCCCGCTGAGCCGCGTGCCGCGCTCCCCCAGCAGCGTGTGGTAGCCCTCGGGGAGCTGCGAGACGAAAGCGTCCGCGTTGGCCGCGCGGGCCGCGGCCTGAACCTGGTCCAGCGTGAAATCGCTCCGCCCGTAGGCGATGTTCGCGAACACCGTGTCGTTCAGGAGGATCGTCTCCTGGGAAACGATGCCCATCAGCGATCGCAGGCTGGAGCGCGTGAACCGCGTGATCGGAACGCCATCCACGAGGATCGTGCCGCCCGTCGGCTCGTAGAAGCGCGGCAGCAGGTCCACCAGCGTGGTCTTTCCCGCCCCGGACGGGCCCACGACCGCCGCCACCTGGCCGCGCCGGACCTCCAGGTCGACTCCGTGCAGCACGGGCGCCTGGCCGTTGTAGGAGAACGTGACGCCGCGGTATTCAATGCACCGCTCGAAGCGCGCGGGCACCTCGCCGGGGCGATCCCCTTCCTCGGGCGTCAGGTCGAGCACCTCGAACACGCGATCGGCGGCCGCGAGCGCGCCGGCCATGGCCGTGGGGTAATTCGCTACGGACTTGACCGGGGACATGAGGCGTAGCGCCACCGCGATGAATGCGATCAACACTTCGGGTCGCAGCACGGCGGTTTGCCCGAGCGCCAGTCGCGTGCCGACCGCGAAAATCAACACGATGACTCCGCCGGCAAACACCTCGCTCACCGGGCTCGTGAGCAACGCATAGCGCTGCGCCCGCAACACGCCCTTGCGGTAGCGGTCGGCGAGCGTGCGAAACCGATCGGCCTCGAACCGCTCCGCCACGTACGCCCGTACCAGCTTGATGGAGGCGACGAGCTCGCTCACGAGACTGGTGAGCTCGCCGCGCTGGTCGGCCTGCTCGCGCGAGCGGCGGCGCACCTTCCCGACCATCGGCCGCACGATGAGCACCAGGAGCGGCGCGCACACGAGGGCCACGAGCGTCAGGCGCCAGGACAGGCCGACGAGGATCCCGACGTAGACGACGATGAGGCTGACGTTCTGCAGCAGCGACGCGAGCGCGGCGGTGATCGCCGTCTTCACCTGGTCGGTGTCGTTGATCACCCGGGCCAGGAGCTGCCCGCCGCGCGTGCGCTGGAAGAATCCGAGCGAAAGCGCCTGCAGGTGCTCGAACAGGCGCACCCGCAGGTCGCGCACCACGTTCTCCTGGATGGCCACGCTCGTGAGCGCCGCGACGTACGCCAGCACGTTCTTGAGCACCAGCGTGCCCAGCAGCACCAGCACCACGTTGCGCAGCGCGGCGTGGGGCGCGCCGGCCCCGAGCACCGGGCCCACCACCGCGGCCAGCAGCCGCTCCACGGCGGAGCCGCCCGACGCGGGGAGGGCCTCCTGCCCGAACAGCGTGCGCAGGAAGGGAATGAGCAGCACGAACGTGACCCCATCGAGCACCGAGGCCACGACGGTGGTGACGAGGTTGGCGACGAACAGCGGCGTGTACGGACGGAGCAGCAGCAGCAACCGGGTGCTGCGGCCCATTCAGCGCGCTCCTCCCCCGCCCGCGCGCCCGCCTCCCGCGCGACCGCGCGGCGTGAGCAGGGCGACCGGGAGGATCATCTCTTCCGGCGTCACGCCGCCGTGCAGAAACGACCCGCGGTAACGGGCCTGATACTCGCGGAGCTTGGTGGGATAGACGAAGAAGCGATCCGACGTGGCGAGCAGCAGCCGGACGCCGAGCCCCATCCCCGGCAGACCGAACGCCTTCAGCTCCTCCACGGCGATCGCAGCCTCCGGATCCTCGCTGCGGAGATCTTCGCCGAACTTGTAGCGCAGGTTGGCCGTCGCGTCGCGCTTGGCGTACACCGTGGCCGGCGTCTCGCAGTGGATCGAGCCGTGGTCGGTGGTGAGCAGCACCGTCACGCCGCGCCGCTCGGCCTCCCGCAGCGCCGCGAGCACGGGGGAGCGCTCGAACCACGTACGCGTGAGGCTCCGCAGCGCGGCCTCGTCGCGCGCCACCTCGTACAAGATCGCGCTCTCCGAGCGCCCGTGCGTGAGCTGGTCCACGAAGTTGAACACCAGGGCCGTGACGCCGTCCTGGGCGAGGTGCGCCGGGAGCCGGCGCACCAGGTCCCCCTCCCCCGAGCTGAACAGCTTCTCGTACCGCACCGCGACCGGTCGTCCCACGAGCTCCGCCAGCTGCTCGGCGAGCAGCTCACCCTCGTGCGCGTTGAGGCTCTCCTCGTCGGATGGCTGCCCCCACCACGCCGGATGCCGGGCCGCGATCTCCATCGGGAACATCCCGGAGAAGATGGCGTTGCGGGCGAACGGCGTCGCGGTCGGGAGGATGCTGTAGTAGTGCGACTCCTCGACGTCGAACAGCGGCGTCACCAGATCGCGCAGCACCTCCCACTGGTCGAGCCGGAGGCAGTCGATCACGACGAACAGCGCCCGTCCCTCGGCCTTGAGCACCGGCACCAGGAACTCGGCTCCTACGTCGACCGAGAGCGGCGGCCGGTCGCCTTCCGGGGCGGCGAGCCAGCGGGGATACTGGCGCGCCACGTACTCGGCGAAGTCCTTGCGGAGCGACCGCTGCAGCGCGCGCAGCGCCTCCGACAGCCCGGGCTCGTTGGCGGCCGCCAACCGCACCTCCCAGCGGGCCAGCTCGGCGACCAGCTCGATCCATTCGCGCCAGGCGAGGGTCGCGCCCCGGCGCCCTTCGAGCTCGCGGAACCGGGTGACGAAGTCGCGCGCCAGCCGCTGCTGGCGGATGCGGTCGCCCTCGAGCAGGCGCGTGACCACCGACAGGATCTGGCGCGGCTGGACCGGCTTTACCAGGTAATCGTCCACCTCGATGCCGATCGCTTCGCGCAGCGTGCCTTCGTCCTCGCTCTGCGTGACCATCACCACGGGGACGCCGGCGTCGATCGCCCGGATCTCGCCGATCAGCTCGAGCCCGCGCCGCCCGGGCATCTGCTCGTCGAGCAGCACGATGCTGTAGGATTGGCGCCGCAGCAGCGCGAGCGCGTCGTCGCCGTGCGCCGCCGACGCGATGCTGAACCCCTGGGCTTCCAGAAAGCGACGGTGGGCGGCGAGCCCCTCCACTTCGTCGTCCACCCACAGAATCGTCTTGGGCCGCGCCATAGGCCTAAGCTAATGGCGACTGGCGAACCCGGGCAACGCAGGACTTATTTGGCAACGTGCTGTGCGTTCTCCTCGTCCGGTTCAGCTCCATCGGCGACATCCTGCTCACCACGCCGCTCGTGCGCGCGCTCGCCCGCCGCCACCCCGAGGCGAAGCTCGTGTACGTGACGAAGCGCGCCATGGCGCCGCTCGTCGCCGACAACCCCTACGTCGCCGAAGTCGTGGCGCTCGAGCCGGAGCAGCCGCTGCACCACCTGGCCCGGCGGCTGCGGGCACTGGCACCGACCCACGGGCTCGACCTCCACGGCAGCATCCGCAGCGCCGGGCTGCGCCTGCTGGTGCGCTGCCGCTGGTCGGGGTACCGCAAGCGTAAGCTGGCCCGCACGCTGCTCATCTCCACCAAGCTCGACGCCTACCGCCGCCCCACGCCCGTGGCCGAGCGCTACTTCGAGGCCGCACGCCGGCTCGACGCCCGCCCCGACGGCGGCCCCCCCGAGTTCTGGCTCGGCGTGGGTGCCACGACCCGCGTGGCGCAATGGCTCGCGGAGCGCGGCCTGGCCGACGCGCCGCTCGCGGCGCTCGGGCCCGGCGCCGCCCACGCCACCAAGCGCTGGCCCATCGCGCATTGGGCCGCCCTGGCCGAACGCCTGCGCGCGGGCGGGTACCGGGCCGTCGTGGTCGGCGGACCGGAAGACCGCGGACTCGCCCAGCAGCTCGTGGCGGGAGGCGCGGCGGCGAGCGCCGCCGGAGAGTTCTCGCTCCAGGAGACCGGCGCGCTGCTGCAATGTGCCCGCGTCGTCGTATCGGGAGACACGGGCATCATGCACATGGCCACCGGCGTCGGCACGCCGGTCGTCGCGCTGTTCGGGCCCACGGTTGCGCAGTTCGGCTTCTTTCCGTACGTGGCCCCCTCCGAGGTGCTCGAACGCGAGCTCGACTGCCGTCCCTGCTCGGCCACGGGCACCGCCGCCTGCCCGCTCGGTCACCATCGCTGCCTCGCCGACATCACGCCCGCGGACGTGGCCGCCGCAGTGGATCGCCTGGTCGCGTGATCCGCGCCACCACGCCGGCGGAAGAGCGGCTGATCGGTCTCGTCGCCGACGCCGTCCGCGGACCCGCGCGCCAGGGCCTGTTCGCGCTCTGGCTGGTCGTGCGCTGCGCCGAGGCACTGCTGCCGCCGCACCCCGTGACGGGGAGGAACCACCGTCGCCGGCTCCAAGCCCTCGAGGCCCGCCTCGCGAGTCTCGCGCTGGCGGGGCCGCTGCGCCGGGCGCTCGCCGCGGCGCGCCAGCACCTCGAGCCCGCCACACCCGCCGCCGCCGCGATGGTCCTGTCCCAGCTGGTCGCGCCGGCCCGCGAGGTGCTCGGCACCGAGGCAGGCGACGCCATTGCTGTTGCCGCCCGAGCGGCGCGCCTACATCTATAAGAGATGGCCCAGCGCCTCCCGAAACGGCCCTCCCCTTCCGCCTCGCCCGAGTCACTGGTCGAGCGGGTGGATCAGCAGCGTCCGGGCGACATCCCGAGCGACACGATCCCCACGGGCTTCCCGTCCATCGACCGGCTGCTGGGGGGTGGCGTGCGTCGCCGCGATCTCGTGGTGCTGGGAGGCGACATCGGCTCCGGCAAGTCGGCGCTCGCGCTGGGGCTGGCCCTGCGCGTGGCGCAGCGCGGCACCGCGGTGGCGCTGTTCTCCGGAGAGATGGACCAGGAGCGCCTCATGGAGCGCGCGCTCGCGATCGAGGGGCGGGTGGCCGTGGACGAGCTGCGCGGCGCCAAGCTCAGCGACGAGACGCGCGCCGGCATCGGCGGTGCGGCGGTGCGGCTGCGCGACCTCCCGCTCACCACGCTGTCCCTCGCGGCTCCGGATTTCGAGGCCGTCGCCCGGCGGCTCGAGCCCTTGCCACCGCTGGGTCTCGTGATCGTGGACTACCTGCAGCTCGTGCCGTCGCCCTCGGGCGTGGCCCGCTCGACGCAGGACGAGGACCTGGCGCTGGTGCTGCAGCGGCTCAAGGCGCTGGCGCTCGCGCGCCAGGTGGCGCTCGTCGTGGTGTCGCAGCTGCCCCGGTTCGACGCCAAGCGCCCCAACGCCAGGCCCGCGCTCGACGACTTCGGACACCTGGGCGCGATCAAGCAGCACGCCGATCTGGTGCTCGGGCTGTACCGGGAGGAGATGTACAACCCGGGCTACGGCGTGGACGGCGCCACGGAATTGATCGTGCTCAAGAACCGCAACGGGCCGACCGGCTTCGTCGACCTGTACTTCTATCGACGCTGGATGCGATTCGAAGACATGCTCGACCCGGATCGGTGAAGGTTGTAGGTTAGAGCCATGGCGGGCCACAGTAAGTGGAAGCAGATCAAGCGGAAGAAGGCCGTCACCGACGCGCGGCGGGGCGCGCTCTTCACCAAGCTGATTCGCGAGATTACGATCGCCGCCAAGCAGGGCGGCGGCGATCCCGCGGGCAACGCCCGACTCCGCACCGCCATCGACGCCGCCAAGGCCGAGAACATGCCGCTCGACAACATCGAGCGCGCCGTCAAGAAGGGGACCGGCGAGCTCGAGGGGGTGACATACGAAGAGGTCACCTACGAGGGGTACGGTCCCGGCGGCGCGGCCTTGCTCATCGAAGCGACCACGGACAACGCGAACCGCACCGTCGCGGAGATTCGCCACGTGTTCCAGCGGTACGGCGCGAACCTCGGTGCCGCGAACTCGGTGGCGTGGATGTTCGACCGCAAGGCCCAGATCACGGTGGACGCGACGCGTGCCGGCGAGGAAGCGGTGATGGAGGCGGCGCTCGACGCCGGAGCCGAAGACATGATGCGCGAGGGCGATGTGTTTCTCATCACCGGGCCCGCGGGCCGGCTGCATCTGATCAGCGAGCAGCTCAAGGCGAAGAAAATCGCGGTCCAAGCCGCCGAGATCGCGCTGCTCCCCAAGAGCACCGTGAAGGTGGACGGCAGGGACGCGAAGCAGCTGCTCGCGCTGATCGAGGCGCTCGAAGAAATGGACGACGTCGCCAAAGTGTCGTCCAACTTCGACATCGACGCCGAGGCGCTGGCGGCGGCGACGGCGTGACGTGAAGGTCCTGGGCGTCGACCCGGGCACGGCGGTCACCGGCTACGGCGTGATCGAGACCGGGAACGGCGGCTCGACACGGGACCGTGTAGGCCGGCTGATCGAGTGCGGGGTGATCCGCTTCGCCGCCAAGAGCCCCCTCCCCGAGCGGCTGCGCGCCCTCCATGAGCACATCACGGGTCTGATCGCCCGGCATCGCCCCAGCGCGCTGGCGCTGGAGAACGCGTTCTACGCGAAGAACGTCCATACCACGCTGGTCCTGGGGCACGCCCGCGGCGTGATCCTGCTCGCCGCCGAGCAGGCGGGCCTCGCGATCGCGCAGTATCCGCCGGCGACCGTCAAGAAAACGGTGGCGGGGGCGGGCGGCGCCCCGAAAGCGCAGATCGGCAGCGTGGTCGCCCGGCTGCTGCGGCTGAAGGAAGCTCCCAAGCCCGCCGACGCGGCCGACGGCGTGGCGGTGGCGCTCACCCACATCCTGCGGACGTGATCGCCCAGGTCGCCGGTCGCCTCGCCGCCAAGCAGGCGGATCGCGTCCTGATCCACACCGCGGGCGGCGTCGGCTACGAGATCGTGGTGCCGCTGGGCGTGATGGAGCGCCTGCCCGCGGTGGGCGAGACGGTCACCCTCGCCACCGAGCTGGTGGTGCGCGAGGACGGCTGGTCGCTCTACGGCTTTCACGACGAGGCGGGGCGCCGCTTCTTTCAGCGGCTCGTCGGTGTGAGCGGCGTCGGGCCGAAGATCGCGATCGCCTTGATGTCCGCCCTGGGGGTGGAGCGCGGGGCGCGGGCGGTGAAGGAGCGGAACATCGCGTTGCTCGCGTCGGTCAGCGGGATTGGGAAGAAGACGGCCGAGCGGCTGGCGCTTGAACTGGCCGACAAGCTCGGCGAGTTTGAGGAAGCGGCGGGAGCCGTGGTGCCGGAAGGAGCGGCGGGGGCGGCCGGGGCGGCGCTCCGCGCACTCGAGCGGCTCGGGTATGCGACCGTCGAGGCCGACCGCGCGTTGCGTCAGGTGCTCGCCGCGGACGGTGGGAGCGGTGTCGACCCAGAGACGCTGGTGCGGCGCGCCCTGCAGCTGCTCGCTCAAGGATGACCATGGCCCTCACCGCTGAGTGGATCTGCACGCGCTGCGGCTCGACCAACCGGCTCCTCGTGCCCGACGGCGCGACGCGCGCCACGGACGAGTGCGTCGCCTGCCACACCGGGCACGCGCTCGAAGCCGATACACGGCCGGTGCGGTGGCGCGCGCGGCCCCTGGGGAACAAGGCGGCGTGAGCGCCCGTCCGCGGACGCAGGTCACCACGCCGGACGCCCTGCCCGACGAGCGCCTCACCGACGCCGCGCTCCGGCCGTCGGGGCTGGACGAGTTCGTCGGCCAGGCGAAGGTGAAGGAGTCGCTCCAGATCGCCATCGACGCGGCGAAGCAGCGGCGGGAGCCCCTCGATCATACGCTGTTCTTCGGGCCCCCGGGGCTCGGCAAGACGACGCTCGCGCTGCTCATGGCGAAGGAGCTGGGCGTGAGCGTCCGCACGACCTCGGGCCCCGTGCTCGAGCGGCCGGGAGACCTGGTCGGCCTGCTCACGTCGCTCCAGGCGAACGACATCCTGTTCATCGACGAAGTGCACCGCCTGCGCCCGGCGCTCGAGGAGTTCCTCTACCCCGCGATGGAGGACTACCGGGTCGACGTCCGCATCGCGGAGGGCCCGCACGCGCAGACCATTCCGATGGCGCTCGAGCGGTTCACGCTGATCGGGGCGACTACCCGCTTCGGCCTGCTCTCGCCGCCGATGCGCGCGCGCTTCGGCCTGGTGGAGCGGCTCTCCTACTATCCGCCGGACGACCTGGCGCAGATCATCAACCGCTCGGCCGGGATCCTCGGCGTCCCCGCGGACGTCGCGGGGATCGCCGAGATCGCCCGCCGCAGCCGCGGGACGCCCCGCGTCGCGAACCGGCTGCTGAAGCGGGTGCGCGACTATGCCCAGGTGCGCGCCGGCGGCAAGATCACGGCGCAGGTGGCGGGTGAGGCGCTCCAACGGCTGGACGTAGACGAGTTCGGTCTCGACGACATGGACGGGCGCATCCTCAAGACGATCATCGAGCAGTTCGAGGGAGGTCCGGTGGGACTCACGACCATCGCCGCCGCCGTGGGGGAGGACGCCGGCACGCTCGAGGAAGTGTACGAGCCGTTCCTGATGCAGCAGGGGTTCCTGGCCCGCACGCCACGCGGCCGCTGCGCGACGGGCGCCGCGTACCGGCATTTCGGGTTCACGCCGCCGAACAGCGCGGAACAGCCGACGATGTTCGACACCTGAACGCGGAACGCGAAACGCGAAACAGAAGGTCGGTCGACCGTTCCGCGTTCCGACTTCCGCGTTCCGCGTTTCTCTCATGCGCACTTCAGACTTCGATTACCAGCTCCCCCCCTCCCTCATCGCCCAAGACCCGCTCCCGGACCGGGGAGCGAGCCGGCTCCTGATCCTGGACCGCGCTACTGGAGCCATCCGGCACGGGCGCTTCTCCGACATCGCAGAGCTGATAGCGCCCGAGGACGTGCTGGTATTGAACGTCTCACGCGTCATTCCCGCACGACTCCATGGGAAGCGGGACGCGGGCGCTCCGGCGGAGCTCCTGCTCGTCCGCGAGCTGCCCGACGGCACCTGGCTCGCCATGGGGCATCCCGGTGGGAAGCTGAAACCGGGCCGCACCGTGCGCTTCGGCGACGACAGCGCGGTCCAGGTCGTCGAGATGTTGGGCGGCGGACTGCGGCGCGTGCAGTTCGTGGGTCCGCTCGACGCCCCGGGCACGCTCGCCAAGTACGGCGAGGTGCCGCTCCCGCCCTACATCCGCCGCGCGCCGCGCCCGGAGGATCGCGAGCGCTACCAGACGGTGTACGCGGCTCACGACGGCAGCATCGCCGCCCCCACGGCCGGGTTGCATTTCACACCCGACCTGCTGGGCCGGCTGCGCGACAAGGGCGTGGCGGTGGCGGAGGTGGACCTGCACGTCGGCCCCGGCACTTTCAAGCCGGTGGAGACCGACGACCTCGCGCGCCATGCGATGCACGACGAGGCGTACCGGGTGAGCGACAGCGCGGCCGGGATCATCAACGAGCGACGGGAAGCGGGAGGTCGCGTCTGGGCGGTCGGGACCACGGTGGTGCGCACGCTCGAGACGCTCGCCGGCGAACGCGGCCGCATCGCTCCGGGCGCCGGTGAGACCCAGCTCTTCATTCATCCCCCGTACTCGTTCCGCGCGGTCGACCGGCTGCTCACGAACTTCCACCTGCCGCGCTCGACCCTGCTAATGTTGGTGTGCGCGTTCGGGGGCTACGACAACGTCATGCGCGCGTACGGGGAAGCGGTACGGGAGAAATACAGGTTCTATTCATATGGCGATGCCATGGCCATTGTGTGAACGCGGAACGCGGAAGTCGGAACGCGGAACAGGCGCTCGCCCTTCCGTTCCGCGTTCCGCGTTCCGAGTTCCGCGTTGATTCGCATGTTCGAATTCTCGATCGAGGCAACGTGCGGCTCAGCCCGCACCGGACGCCTCACTCTCCCGCACGGTAGCGTCGAGACCCCGGTCTTCATGCCGGTCGGGACCCAGGGGACCGTGCGGGCGCTTTCGCCCAACGACCTCCGCGCCGCGGGCGCGACGCTCGTGCTCGCGAACGCCTATCACCTGCACGTGCGCCCGGGCGAGCAGGTGGTGGCCAAGCTCGGCGGGCTGCACCGCTTCATGGGTTGGGCCCGGCCGCTGCTCACGGACTCGGGCGGGTTCCAGGTGTTCTCGCTCGAGGGCTTCCGGCGCGTGGACGACGACGGCGTCGAGTTCCAGAGCCACGTGGACGGTGGCCGTCGCAGGCTCACGCCCGAGCGCGCCACGGAGATCCAGTGGACCCTGGGGGCCGACGTCGCGATGGCGTTCGACCACGTGGTGCCGGGAGGGGCGGACGAGAGCGTGGCCAGGGACGCCCTCGAGCGAACGCTGAGATGGTTGGAGCGGTGCGGGAGACGGCACGAGGAGCTGAAGGCGTCACACGACGCCACGACGCCACGTTCCGCGAGCGATGCCGAGCCTTCCTTGGAACATGGCGTCGTGGCCTCGTGCAACCAGACGCTCTGGCCCATCCTGCAAGGCGGCACGCGTGTGCCGCTCCGGACGGAGGGTCTCCGACGCATCCTGGATCTCGGCGACTGGACCGGCGTGGCGATCGGCGGCCTCTCGGTGGGCGAGCCCAAGGCCGCGATGTACGCGATGCTCGACGCGCTCGCGCCGCGGCTCCCCCCCGCCCTGCCGCGTTATCTTATGGGCGTGGGGTTTCCCGAAGACCTGGTGGCGGCGGTGGAGCGCGGGGTGGATCTGTTCGACTGCGTGGCGCCGACGCGCAACGGGCGGAACGGCTCGGCCTTCACGCCCGACGGCCCCGTGAACATTCGCAACGCCGAGCACCGC
>Ga0209153_1000115_pt1 | contig 40786 bp, 38 predicted proteins | sample GraSoiAngelo_120_FD_185877 | JGI IMG/M metagenome (GOLD analysis project Ga0209153, IMG submission 185877) | Grasslands soil microbial communities from the Angelo Coastal Reserve, California, USA - 14_0919_09_20cm (SPAdes) (version 2) | ecosystem: Environmental > Terrestrial > Soil > Grasslands ... | reverse complement strand
CCGTCGGCGGATATGAAGCGAGCGCGCTGTTCGGGATGGGCGCGCCGAAGAACACGCCGAACGAGATCATCGCCAAGCTCAATTCCGAGATCAACGCGGTCCTGGCCGAACCCGAGATGAAGAAGCGCCTGGTCGAGTTGGGCGGCGAGCCGCTGATCCAGTCGCCGCAGGCTTTTGGCGCGCAGATCAGGGCCGAAACCGAGAAATGGAAAAAGGTGGTGGAGTTCGCCGGCCTCAAGGTAGAGTGATGTCCGGATATTGTGTTTAGATGATATGATCTTGAACAGAGGCCGACGGGTTCGTCAGCGCGGAGGAGAACATGCGCAAGTTGGTATTGGCGATGACGCTCCTGACCGCGGCCGGTGCTGCCACGTTGCTCACTTCCGCGCCTGCTGCGGCCTACGATTATCCCTGGTGCCTGCAGGGCAGGAATGAGGGCATTCCCGGCGACTGCTCGTACCAGACTTATGCGCAGTGCCTTGCGTCGGCGTCCGGCAGGTTTGCCTACTGCAACATCAATCCGCGGGTCGCGTTTAGCCGGGTGCCGAACCGGCGGCGGCCATATGCTTATTATTACAACGACTGAAGTTTTGGGCTGAAGTTTTTGCCCTGACGCTTGACTGTCTTTCGCGGCCGCATATACTAAACCATATGGTTAAGTATGGTGGCGAGACCCTGGACCGCACCTTTGCGGCGCTCGCGGATCCGACGCGGCGGGCGCTCTTGGCGCGGCTCGGCGGCCGGGAAAGCCTCTCGGTCAGTGAGCTGGCGCAGCCGTTTGCGATGTCGCTGCCGGCGATCATGAAGCATCTCGATGTGCTGTCGGATGCGGGCCTGATTGCGCGCGAAAAGATCGGCCGCACCGTGGCGTGTCGCCTGACGGCCAAGCCGATGGAGCAGGCGATGGACTGGCTGAACCGCTACCAGCGCTTCTGGTCCGACACGCTCGATCGCCTTGCCGCTTTTGTGGAGGAAGAACAATGGCAACCAAATCAAACGCTGCCGCCGACGTCACCAGGCCGAGCCTCAGCTTCACGCGTCGTCTCAAGGCCCCGCCGGCGAAAGTCTACGCCGCGTGGACCGACCCGCAAAAAATAATCCGCTGGTTCGGACGCTCGGACGCCAAGCCCAATTCGTTCCACGCCGAGATCGACGCGCGGATCGGCGGCCGTTTTCGCGTCAGTTTCTCCACCGCCGAGGAGTACTACGAAGTCGACGGCGTCTACCGCGAGGTCGTGCCCAACGAAAAGTTGGTGTTCTCCTGGGCGTGGCACTCGACGCCGGAGCGGCAATCGCAGGTGACGGTGGCGCTGAAGCCCGACGGCGACGGCACGCTGCTCACGCTTTTGCACGAGCAGCTGTTCGATCAGGCCGCGCGCGACGGCCATGAGCGCGGTTGGATCGGCGCACTCGACAAGCTGGAAAATTATCTCGCCTGATAGAGGAGAGTTCTTCATGCAACCACACAAGATCGTCTCGCGCGAAGAATGGATCGAGGCGCGCAAAACGCATATGGCCCATGAGAAGGAATATACCCGCGCGCGGGACCGCCTGAGCGCGGAGCGCCGAGCGCTGCCATGGGTCAAGGTCGACAAGAATTATGTGTTCGACGGCCGTGACGGCAAGAAGACGCTGGCCGATCTGTTCAAGGGCAAGAGCCAGCTCGTGGTACAGCATTTCATGTTCGCGCCCGACTGGAACGAGGGCTGCAAGAGCTGCTCGTTCTGGGCGGACGGCTTCGAGCGCATGGTGCCGCATCTCGCCGCCCGCGATACCACGCTGGTCGCGGTCTCTCGCGCGCCGATCGAGAAGCTTCTGGGGTTTGCAAAGCGGATGGGCTGGACGTTCGACTGGCTGTCCTCGGCGGGGAGCGATTTCAACTACGACTACGCGGTTTCGTTTACGCAGGAACAGATCGAGTCGGGCACAAAGCTCTATAATTTCGGCACGTCGGGCTTCGGCATCGAGGAGGCGCCCGGCATCAGCGTGTTCTACCGCAACGAAGCGGGAGATATCTTCCACACCTACTCTTGCTTCGCCCGCGGCCTCGACATGATGAACGCCGCCTATCACTATCTCGACCTGACCCCGCTCGGGCGTCACGAAGAAGGCTTGCCCTCTTCGATGGACTGGCTGCGGCTGCGCGACCAGTACCAGGTGGAAACCGCCGCCGCGAGCTGATCCGTGGGCGCTAAAGCATGATCCGGAAATGCATGCCCTCGGGCTTGACCCGAGGGTGGGTACCGGTTTTCCTCGCGACAAACGCGTAACGCGTTTGCGCGGAGATCATGCTCAGACAAAAACATAGAGCGGGATGACGATTCGAAGAAAAGTCATCACGCTTGATGGACGTTTTGCTACGCATGCTCACTTTTATTTAGCGCTCTTCCGTTGAGCTTCGGGGTCGGCGCGATTTCTCCGTCGAGCCAGTCTTGCTCATGGGCTAGCGCGCGCCATGCCGCCTCCATTCTTTTGTAGCGAAAATATGTCGGCTTATCGGCTGCTTGCTCGGCGAGATGGGCGCAGTTTTCAGCATTCTCCAGAAACCGCTCCGACTGTTTCATCACAGCCTCCTTTGAAGATGGCCCGGTTTAACCTTCCACGGATTCTCAAGGTTCCAATCCAGGCACACTCAAATTGCTGGCAACCAGTCCGGTAGATGAACAGCTGTTCAGGAAACGAAGGACGGCATCGGCTGATCGAGTCCGATCATCGGGCCCGAGCGAGCTTATCCTTAATCCGCCGCCGACGGCGCGCGTGGCCTAAGCTGTTGTTTCACTTCTTGGCGTCGGTCTGTTCGGCCGCGGTGCAGGAGATCAACAGCGTATAGGCCCGCGCGTTTCCTGCGATCTCGGCGGTCTTCAGCTCGCCTTTGGGTTCGGCGGTTTGGTAAGGGACCACGCTGTTGTCCAGGAAGTCGCGGATCGCGCCGGTCTTGATGGCGAAGTTGATATTCTCTGGAATGTTGCCGGTCGCCCTGACGAATTTCAGCGCGTTGATTTTGGCGGCGACCATCCCGACGATTTGACCGCTGGTATCGATCAGCGGTCCGCCGCTATTGCCGGGTTGTACTGCCGCGCTGATTTGCAGGAAGCGAGTGTCGTTCAACAGCCCGCTGAGCGAACTCACAATGCCGGTCGTGACGGTGAAATCCGAGGTCAGCAGGCCGTGATAGGGATAGCCGATCGCGACCACGGAATCGCCGGAGCGGATCGCGCGGTCGCGTATTTTGGCGAACTCCTTGAACGAGGCCGCCGGCCCCTGCAGCAAGGCCAGGTCATTGGCTTCGTCGCTGGAAACCACGCGCAGCGTGGTCACCGGCTCGCCGCTCAGATTGCCGTGAATATCGCCGGTGCAGCCGTCGACGACGTGGTGATTGGTGATGATGTGGCCGCCGGGGCTGATCACGAAACCGGTGCCGGTCTTGCCGACAGTCCGCGCAGCCTTTGGCGTGGCGGGCGCGGGGGTGGCGGCGGTCGCGCCATTCGGCGCATCCGACTTGGCCGCGACGGCCTTGGGCGCGGCGAAATCGCCGGCGTTGTTGACCCCGTCCGCCTTGACCCTGGTGACGCAATTGGCGAGCGCTGCGATTAGCGGCCCGGTCGAACTGAGGTTGAATTGCAAGGGCGTGCCGCGCGCGACCGCCACCATCAGACTCGACTTCTGAAACGTACGCGCGACGTTCGGCGGCAGAATGGCCGAAATCAGGATCGTCGAATTGGCGGTCGCAAACAGTTTCGCCTGGGATTGCCCGTCGAAGGTGACGTCGATCGGCAGCGTGTCGCCCTTGGTGAAGTGGAAGGCGGTGCTGCCAAAGCCGAGCAGCCACGCATTGCTGGCGGTCTGGCTGACAATGAGTGACACGCCGCTGGCGTATTCGGACCCCGCCGCGCAGTGCGAGAAGTTGCCCGTATTGTCGTCGGTATAGGCGCCGCCGTTCCATGCCCCGACATGGATCGTGCCAAAGGGCCCTGCGGCGTGGGCAATCGAGATATGGCCAATCGAGATCAAGGCTGCTTGAAAGAGGCGCGCGACAAAGAAGGATTTCAACATAGCAGCCTCAACGCCATACGACGGCCGCATCTTAAGGGTCTGTTGGATCGGAACGCAACCGGCAACGGCGAATGCCTGAAGTACGGCCGGCCTCAGTCGACCGCAGCTCTTGCATTTGAGCTGCGAGCCGGTATACTTTGTAATGCAAAGTGGATTGGGCCTTTCCGGAATGCGCGATCTCGACAAGGCGCTGGCCGACATCATCGCCATTCGCAGCCAGCTCGCCGCGGGAACTGCGTTTCGCGGCTATGGACCAGCGGCGGTCGCCGCGACCGGCGTCGTGGCGCTCGTGACTGCCTTCCTGCAATTCCATTGGCTCGACGATCCCACCCACAATCCGATCGCCTTTTTCGCCGGCTGGGCCGCGGCCGCGATGCTGTCGGCGGTGATGATCTGGGTCGAGATGCGGGCGCGCTTGCGCCGGCACCATTCGGGTCTTGCTGACGCCATGATTTACCAGGCGATCGAGCAGTTCCTGCCGGCCGGCATTGCCGGCGTCCTGCTCGCGGCGATGCTCTGGAAATTTGCGCCGGAGACACTGTGGATGCTGCCGGGGCTGTGGCAGATCCTCGTCAGCCTCGGCGTATTTGCATCCGTCCGCTCGCTGCCGCGCAGCGTCGCCTTCGCGGGCGCCTGGTATTTCGTCGCCGGTTTTGCCGTATTGATACTGGCGAGCCAAAGCCATGCGCTTTCGCCCTGGACCATGGGGTTGCCGTTTGCGGCCGGCCAGTCGCTGATGGCGGCGATCCTGTACTTTGCCTCGGGAGAGCTCGATGGCGAAGACTGACAGCGCACCGTTCTCCTACGACGGTCTCGACCGTGTCATCCACGAGAAGGCGCGCCTTGGGCTCTTGACCTCGCTGATGGCGCATCCGAAGGGATTGGCGTTCGCCGATCTCAAGCTGCTCTGCGGATTGACCGACGGCAATCTCAGCCGTCATCTGCAGGTGTTGCAAGAGGCGGGTCTCGTCGAAGTCACCAAAGGCTATGAAGGCAACCGGCCGCATACAAGTTGCCGCCTGACCAAATCCGGCCGCCGCCGCTTCCTGGAATATCTCGCCGTGCTCGAGCGGCTGGTGCGCGACGCCGCCAAGGCCGCCGGCAAGGAGCACAGGGTGCTGGCGCGGCTCGGCATCCTGCCAACCTGATTACTTTTTTTGAACAGGAACTTTGCAATGCAAAGTAATCTTCCGGCCAAACTCCAATCCGGCAAACTTCACGTCGGCATCATCATGGACGGCAACGGCCGCTGGGCCACCCGCCGCGGCCTGTCGCGCGTGCGCGGGCACGAGGCCGGCGTCGAGGCGATCCGGCGCATCGTCGAAGCGGCGCCGGAGCAGGGCGTGGGAACGCTGACGCTCTATGCGTTTTCGGCCGACAATTGGCGCCGCCCGAAGGCCGAGGTGGCGGCGCTGATGACCCTGTTGCGATTTTACCTCGCCAACGAGGTCGAGAGCCTGGTCCGCAACGGCGTTCGTCTCACCGTGATCGGGCGCCGCGATCGTTTGCCGGACGGCATCGCGGCCGCGATCGGACGCGCGGAAAAGGCGACGGCAAGCGGCGACGTGCTGCACCTGCGCATCGCGGTAGATTACTCCGCGCGCGACGCCATCCTCAATGCGGCCGCGCGGATCGCGGGAATTGCATATCTGACCCGCGAGATGTTTGCCGATCTCGTCACCGGCGAGAGGGGGCTTCGCGACGTCGACCTCATCATCCGCACCAGCGGCGAGAAGCGTCTGTCCGATTTTCTGCTCTGGGAAGGCGCTTACGCCGAACTGCACTTCACCGAGCGGATGTGGCCCGAATTCGACGCCGAGGATCTCGCCGAAGCGCTGGCCTCGTTCCATCGGCGCGAGCGTCGCTTCGGCGGCTTGCCGTCGTTGCCCCTTGAGCCCGTTCCGAGCCTGTGAGCGTTCGGAGCAGCCTCATGCCGAGCCGGCATGCGGCTAGTTCGGCCGCAACGCGACGTTCAGTTCGTGGAACCGCCGCGTCAGCTCGGCAACGCTCTTCCATCCGGTTTTCTCGCGCGTTCGCCGAAGATGCGTATAGACCGTGGTGACGCTGATGCAGCGGCTGCGTGCATAGGCGACCGCGGTCATGCCGGTGCCGAGCGCCTGCACCAGATGGGCCTCGGCATTGGTGAGCGCATAAAGCTCCTGCAGCATGCGGCAGATCGCCGAATTCTTAAGGAGCGGGTCGTGAATCAGCAGCATCGCCACAGCGTCAGGGTTATGGGTTGCGTCCGTTCGCGCCCGCGTCAACGGCCGCACCGACACCGTATAGGGCGGCAGGCCGTGGCCCCGTGGTACCGCGAAGTCGGTCAGGCCGAATGCAACCGAGGGATCCCGCTGCACAGCGTTCAAAGCCGCGGCGAAACGGTTGCGCAGGTCTATTGTCGAAAATTCAACGGCTTTCCGATCAACCCGGAAATCGTCGCCGCGCGCCGCAAGAATCCGCAGCGCTTCATTGGCGTAGACGATTCCGCCATCGCGCCGAAGCAGTGCGACACCATCGGCCAGCAGGTCGAGCGCATCTTCCAGCGCGTTGGCATGACCGGGAACGGCGGTGAGGCGTGCTCTCATCTGGTATGCTCTTTGAAAATGCGGACATAGACGTTGCATCAGCGGCTGGTCGCGGCCAGCGCCTCCGGCATGAGTTCGCTGTCGAGGCCGCTTGCATAGATCGCTTCGACGGCTTGCACATAAAGATTGGTCGTCAACGTTGCGTCTCCAGCAAGCTGCGCTTTCGCGCCGCGCGATTTGCAGTTTCATGAACCCCAATCGCATGACGGAATTCCCCGTCATTAGTCGTGGCAGCGCCGCCGAGGTTCAAATAAGCACGACGCTGCAGCAAACTCTGTGTGCCAGGTCACACGTCGTCGCTTTAGCCGGAACGATTGACGGCTGCGTCCAAGCGCGTTCGCGCAACGTGCGCTACGACCTTGAAAGCAACGTGGCGAGCCTTGCAATGTCCAAAATCGATTTGACTTGCGCACCAGCGTCAAATGTCGGGTGGTGGAGTGGTTTGCGGCTGTTGCGCCTCGTAGCGCGCGCGTTGTTGATCGCGTTGCAGGATTCCCGCGAACGCGCAGCGCGGAACATCATTCGCGATCATCGCCATTTGCTGTCGGATCAAGCCGGCGCGAATTCTTTTCAAGACGGCCGCAAGAAAATAGCAAGAGAATCTCAAGGAGATCTCAAGACAATCTCAAGGGGATAGAATGAGGCATTTGTTGCGGGCGACAGAAATCGTCGCGAGTACGGCAAGCCCCATGTGGATTCGAACCGCGGCCGCGAGCGACCTCGAAGGCCTTTCCGAACATTTCGAGAATCTATCGCCGTCCTCGCGGCATAACCGCTTCATGGGTGCGGTAGGCAATGTTTCGAAAATTGCATTCGATTGCCTGAAGCGTAGCTGGAAATCGGATCACTTCACGCTGGTCGCGGAGTGGCGCGCGCAGGGGCGCGATGCCATTATCGGCGAGGCCGCTTACGGCTTCGACCGCGAAAAGGGATGCGGCGAGTTCGCGATCTCTGTCGCCGATCGCTGGCAGCATCGCGGGCTCGGTTCGGCGCTGTTGGACGCATTGCAGCTTCGCGCCATCAGCCTCGGTCATTTCGAGTTGTTCGGCGAGGCCTTGAAAACCAATCTTGAAATGACGAACCTTGCCCGCAAGGCCGGCTTTGCGTTCACGCGTTCGCTGGACTGGCGCGCGGTGCGATTCGACAAAAAGTTGTCGGGCTAGACCGGTTGGGACGACGGCCCGGAGCGCCGAGCCGTCGTTGATGCTGGCCGCTCACTCTGCGACCATCTCTCCCGACCCGCCGAATTCGCTTGGAAAATCCTTCAATTTGGGCAGTCCGTCGCGCATCTGCAGCACCGTCTCCGCGTAGTTGACGTGCACGCCCGGCTTGAAAGCAAGATCTGGAATGGTCGCCGCGAACACGTCCACCAGACCGAGCGGCGGATGGTTGGTCATCAGATGACCGCCGCATTTGGCGCAGTACTGCCGCTGGCTCAATTTCGATTTCTGGAACATCGCGACATGTTCGGCGCCGACGGCGATCCGCACCGCTTCCGGCTTCCAGAGGCTGAAAGCGTTGACGGGGCCGCCGGACCAGGATCGGCAGGAACTGCAGTGGCAATACCCCATCGCCTCCGGCGATCCCGAAAGCTCGATTTCAACGGCGCCGCAAAAGCATTTACCTGTCAATTTCATCCTTGAATCCTGACCTTGCAAAAAGGACGGCAGAGAGATCATCGCCGCGGCTTTCAGTCTTGGACTTATGCGACCAACCGTGGGTGCCGGGCGACATCGCGGGGCCCGACAACAAGCGTGTCCGGCCTCCTCCGATCGGGGGATGCCGGACCGCGTACAAAGGCGCTAACAGAGGGCCGGGCGGGAGGAATGCGGTACGCGGGGGCGGAATGGCTTCAATTGATTGGCGTGACGCGCATGACGGATTTAGACAATCGCATTGTTGAGTTTTCTACCAATCATATCCCTGAAAAGGACCGCATTGCCTTCTGGCGCGAACATTATGGCCACGTCATGCTCCGCGCCGATCTTGAGCCGGCGCGAGACGCGGCCTTTGAAGCTCGGATAGCGTCGCTGGCGCTTCCGGGGCTGCAGCTCATGGAAGCTTCATCGTCGCCCGCGAAAATCTCGCGCAGCGGCCGCTATCTCGCCGACGGCAACGACGACGTCGTGGTTGCCGTCAACCGGACCGGATCCGTCAATATCGCATCCGGCGGACGCGAGCAGAGCTTGCGCGAGGGCGAGGCGATCGTATTGAGCGGCGGTGAGGCGACGTCGTTCCACCGCACCAGCATCGGGCGATCCATTACGCTGCGGGTGCCGCGCGCGATGTTCGAGCAGACGGTTGTCAGTCTCGATGACGCCTTCATGCGTCCGATTCCCGCTGACCGAGGCGCGCTGAGGCTCCTGGTGGATTACGCCGGCTGGCTATTGAACGCGGGCTCGTCGATCGATCAGCAATTGCGCAACGTTTCGGTTCGCCACGTTCAGGACCTCCTGGCGCTAGCCGTCGGCCCGGCGGCGGATTTTGCCGATACCGCGAGGACCCGCGGCTTGCGTGCTGCGCGCCTGAAGCTCGCGAAATCCTATGTCGTCGCGCATAGTCACCGCCGCGACATCTCGGTCGGGACCCTTGCCGCTAGCCTCAACGTCACGCCGCGGTATGTGCAGCGCATGTTCGAGGCCGACGGCACGACGTTCTCGGAGTTTTTGATCGGCCAACGCCTGGCGCGGGCCCACCGACTGCTGTGCGAGCCGAGCGCGAGCCAAATCGCGATCAGCACCATCGCCTACGATGTCGGCTTTGGCGACCTGTCCTACTTCAATCGGCGCTTCCGCCAGCAATACGGGCTCACGCCGCGCGAAGTGCGGGGCGACAGAACGTGAATATGTTCTCTTACGTCCTAGAGGATGTCGTGTCGGGCCAAGACGCGCCGCCGCCTTCGCGTTAGCTCCCACTCAAGTCCGACGGTCATTGTTTGCCGTCAATTTGAACGGAGCTATTCATGAACGACTTCTATCTGGCGACAATTGTCGCGGCCGTCGTCACCATTGTGATTGCCTTGCATGTGCTCGTCGCGGGAACGCGTGGGTCTGCGACGCCGGAATTGTTCGCCCGCTTGCGCTCGCGAGGCGCGCGAATTGCCGATTGGGTCAAGCGCGCCTTCGATCATTGGGTGGCTGCGATGCTCGCACGCCGCGAGCGGCAGGCTGTGATGTCCGCACTCAACCGTTGCTCCGATCGCGAGCTAAAGGACATCGGTCTCCGTCGCGGCGACATCGCCTATGGCGTCGGTCTTCCCGAAGGGATGTACGGCGCAAGCGGCGCGGCATCGAAGCTGTATTCAGCTGGTTGGAGGCCGTGATGACATCAAAAAGGATCGTCTTAAGGGCCCTCGACGGGGTCTTCGTCACCTTTACCACGATGCTGGTCCTGTGGCTCGGAGGTCTTCCGTTCGATTGGCTCTCGGACCTCGTCGAGATGCCGCCCGGCGAGTTCCATTGGTTTGCGATGTTCGTCGTATTTGCCGCGTTGTGGCTCATGCACGCCATCGCGACCTCGGACTCGGCGCCGTAAGACCCGCGCAGGATGACTTTTCCCCGACTCGTCATCCCGCTCTATATTTTTGTTTGAGCATGATCTCCGCGCAAACGCGTTGCGCGTTTGTCGCGAGGAAAACCGGTGCCCACTTTTCCGGATCATGCTCTAGTTGCCGGAGGCAAGCTCCACGAGCTTGGCGATGGTGTTGATGTTCCGGGCCGTCCCCTTTGCGGCGGCCGGAATCCTCAATTTCGAACGTCCCATACCGCTGCCATAGGCGACGAAAATCTCGCGCTTGCCGAGCCGTACCTCCTCGTCCTGCTGGCCGCGGATATCATCCAAGGCGTCCAACGGCGGGGGATCGTCCAGAAAGATCGCGACGGTCCAGTTCGGAGGCGATTTGGGAAATGGATTCGATTTCAGGACCGCCGCCATTTCCTGCGCGGTACGCAGAACCACGCCGACGGGCTTGCCGGCATAGGTCCGCAGGCGCTTCTCCAGCGCCGCCTTGACGGTGGCAGCGGATCGATTGGTGCTGAACACCACATTGCCGCTGGCGATGTAGGTTCGCACTTTGGCAAATCCTTCAGCGACGCACATCGCCTTCAGCTCGGTCATCGGCAGCTTGCCGGTGCCGCCAACATTCACCGCGCGCATCAATGCAATATAGTTCGGCATCCTGGCTCGCCCGCTGCGGTCGCTGGAAACGATCATATGCTTGTATCGGCCCAGACTCCAAGTCGGCCATTTGCCCGCCGGCGCGCCCGACGCTGGAGGTCAGGCCTGGTTCGGAAGGGCCTTGCCTAGCATGCGCAGGCAGCGCGCGAGGGTCTCGGCTGGCGTTCCCGCAGCCTCGATCCGCGGCCAGTCGAGATCGCCTTCCGTCATGGCTTCCTGCGCGATCGCGATCGCCGCGGTCGCATCAGAAGCATCCTTCGTTCGCGCATTAATACGCGCCAATCGCGTCGCGCGATCGGCTTCCAGAAACAGGCCGATGTGACGGACCGCTACTGGGGCCGTTGCGGCAAATGCCGCGCGTTCTTCGCTTCGCAAGAACGCCGCATCGAGCACGACCGAGCAGCCTTGTTGGGCGGCACGACGTGCAGCTTCCATCAAGATCTCGTACACCTTCTTGGTGACGACCGGTTCATATGCCGACGATGGCAGGCGCGTCGTTTCCGGAACGTCAAAGAGCGCTTTGCGGATCACGTCGGAACGAACAATGCGAGCGCCGGGCGGCGGCCCAATCAGGGGTGCGATCGCGCGGCCAAGCGCGCTTTTCCCGGTGCCGGACAAGCCCCCTATCGCCACCATGCAAGGCGGCTCGGGCTCGATCAGGCGAATGGCAAGATCGAAATAGCGCTTGGCTTCGCTCCGTGCCGATGGATTGCCTTCGCCTTGCTCGCTTTTCATGAAGAGCACATGCGCGCGGATCGCCGCGCGCATCGAAAGAAACAGCGGGAACAACACCAGCGCGTTGCGGGCGGCTTCGTCGGCTGCGTCCAGGTAAGTGTTGAAAAGGACGTTTGCCGCCGCCCGCTGGTCGAAACGGATCAAATCCATCAGCGGAAACGCCAGATCATAGAGGATGTCGGTCGTGGCAATAATCGGGTCGAATTCGATGGCATCGAACATCACCGGCTTACCGTCGATGAGAACGATGTTGCCGAGATGGAGATCGCCGTGGCAACGCCTTACCCAGCCTGCGGCGGCCCGTGCCTCGAGGAGGGTGGTCTGCTCGACCAGTGCCGCATGGCTGAAGGCGTCGAGCCGGTCGATCGCTGCGCCAGCCAGTCCGCTCACCGCGCGAAATTTTGCCGTATTCCGGTCGATGATCCCGCCGATCGAGTCCAGCCATGGGCCGCCTGGCGCGGGAGCGGATCGGTCATGGGCGCGACGGATCGTGTCTGCCAGTGCGACGGCGAGGCCCGGCTGCACTTCTGAAGTCGCCGCCACGCGATCCAGGCCCAGCGTTTCGTCAAATCTCGCCATCTCGACCGCCCATTCCACCGGCGTCCCGCTGCCATCGACGGCGAGGCCCGCTTCCCCTAGCGTGATCGGGACCACGCGGCGGTAGAGGTCAGGTGCGAACAGCGTATTGACCCTCAGTTCTTCATCGCAGGCCTGCTTGCGCTTTTCGAGGGTCGAGTAATCGAGAAACGGCAGGCGAACCGCGCGTTTGACCTTGAGCACGCGGTCCTTGCCGAGAAAGACGATGGAGGCATGGGTGTCGACCCGCTGCGTATCGGGCTCGACGCGGCCAAGAAAAGAGAGCACCGCCCCCTGGTCCGTCTCATGCGAGGTCGTCGTGGCGCCACGGGTCATGGTTGCAGCACGGCGGCGCCGATCAATGCGCCGCTCCTGAGCGCGGCAAGGGCGGCGTTGGCTTCGCGAAGCGGATACACCGTCGTATGCGTCTTGACCCCCGCCTTGGGTACAATGGCAAGAAACGCCTCGCCATCCGCGCGTGTCAGGTTCGCGACCGAGACGATTTGCCGTTCTTCCCAGAGCAAGCGGTAAGGAAAGGTCGGAATATCCGACATGTGAATTCCGGCGCACACCACACGTCCACCTTTTCGCACCGCGCGCAACGCGGCCGGAACCAGCGCGCCGACGGGCGCGTAGAGAATGGCCGCGTCGAGCGGCACCGGCGGCGCGTCGTCCGAGGCGCCAGCCCAGGCGGCGCCGAGCGAAAGCGCAAGCTGCTGCGCGGCGCTATCGCCGGCGCGCGTGAACGCGTAGAGGGTACGTCCCTGCCAATTCGCGACCTGCGCTACGATATGCGCGGCGGCGCCGAACCCGTACAGCCCGAGATGGTTCGCATCGCCGGCCATGGTGAGCGAGCGCCAGCCGATCAAGCCTGCGCAAAGAAGCGGCGCGAGAGCCGTGTCCTCACCCGCCTCGCCGAGCGGAAAACAGTAGCGCGCGTCGGCCAGAAGATGCGAGGCAAACCCGCCGTCGCGCGTATAGCCGGTAAATACCGGATGATCGCAGAGATTTTCGCGGTCCTGCCGGCAATAGGGGCAAATGCCGCAGGTTGCTCCAAGCCAGGGGACGCCGACGCGTTCGCCAAGGCGCAACGATGCCACACCCTGGCCCAGCGCATCGACACGTCCGACAACCTCGTGACCCGGCACAATCGGATAGGGAATATCGGGCAATTCCCCGTCGACCACATGGAGATCGGTGCGGCACACGCCGCAGGCGCCAACGCGGATGCGGACCATGCCGGGACCAGGATCGGGCTCGCCCCGCTCACGGAACGCCAGCGCCTTGCCCGGCGCCTCCAATACCATGACCTGCATTCGCAACGTCCTCTGGCTGAAACAGAAACTTAGGTATGTCAGCCGAGTTCCCGTTTGATCTCCATCAAGGCGGGAGGTTCAGAAATGAGCGATACCAGGGTTGGTACCGGATCGGCGCATTCACGCGCCCTCGTCTGGATCGCGGCGAGCGTTGGGGTCCTCGGGTTGCTGCATCACGCCGATCACGTCTTCCGAGGGAATCACAGCGGTTGGCCATTTACCGCGGACGTGACGCCGTTCACCTTCAGCCTTCTCATCTACCCGATGCTGATCTACGGCATTTGGCGCACGTGGCGGCGGCAAGCCAGCGCCGTTTACTGGCTCGCTACAGGCGTTCTGTTGGCCGGCTTGGTCACGTTCGTCCACTATGTTCCGATCGGAAAATACGAACGGGTCTCAACCGATCTGTACTTGCCCTATGTGGACCCCTATGCCGATCCGAGTCGCTTCAATCTGCCGCACCGGAAGCTCATCGCGCATGGTTCCAGCACGTATACGGTCCACACGCCAGCGCGTTCTATGGCTGGCTTGCGGTGTCGGTCCTCGTGCTCCTGACGTTGGCCACATATGCTCTGCTGATCGTCTCGATCGTCGCTCTCCGCGATGCGATGCGTGCAGGGGCAGGGAGTGAACTCAATCGGTGAGGAAGTCGAAACCGGTGGCGTTCGGCGCGGCTTGCGAAGCGAAGTGGCGCGCCATGGCCGATGAAGATGGGTACAATTGTTTTTCCATGACGCTATGATGTGGCACTCGCCAATGCGAGAACATGTCCGCACCCACGATCAGACCGCCAATTTGCCACTCGCCCTGAAGTCGCGCAGCGAAGGCCTGGCTTCCGATGAGTTGCCAACCTCCAAATCATCAATCCTTGACGGATGACCCGCCGCGGTGAAGCATCGGGCGTCTATCTCGATGATCACAGTTATCGCTGAGGTGCAGCGCAAGCACGTCAACGAACTGTGCAACGACCGCAGGGCTGTAACGGCCCCAACGGCACTCATCCTTGCCCGCGTGTTCGGCAACAGTCCCGACTTCTGGCTCAACGTGCAACGTCGAAGCGACATCTGGGAGGCGATGAACTCGCCGCGCGAGCGCCGCGCTATGAGCGCCAGACTATCGATTGGCTTCGTTGATTTTGCTGCGGCTTCGTTTGATTCGATCGCGTTCATTGAGCTTTGGTTGGACCGTTTTTGGTGCGAAACTCGTGCGGTGACGCCTCGCTCGTGCAGAGGAGCCATGATTGGCATCCGTCTCGCTGAGACGCGACACTCCCTACGCAACTCGTTCGTCGTCGGTGGCGACTAGCGAGATACTGTCTCAGGATTTCCTCGCGTGTTCATCTGCGGAGATTGTGGATGAGAGCGGCGAGAGCAGCTTTTCCGCTGTCTTGCAGCATACCCATATCCTCGAATTCTCCTTCGGCGAGGGCGTCGGATAGTCGCTCAAGCTGGAGCAGCACCGCCGCGATCGATGGCTCGTCTCTAGCGGCGGCGCCTTTCAACGATCGGATGAAGGCTATCTGCCGTCTCCGGCTCTCTGCGCGGGCCTCACGTACCGAAGGGATTTCGTAGGATAGTTGGCGAAGGCTTCGCCGGAATTTAAGATATGCGCGGTGATGCGCTACGCAGGCATCCGCCAGCACGTCGTCAGCGGCGGCAGCCGAGAGCAAGTCCTTCAGGATGGCGGCTTCTGCAGCTTGCCACTCGTGATACGCCGCGATGAAGATTTCAGCCTTGTCCTGAAACCAGCGATAGAAGGTCTGCGGCGCGAATCCGGCACGACGGGCAATCCGATTGCTGTCTGTGCCATCATATCCCGACTCGTTGAATTCAGCGGCAGCGGCGTCGATCAACAAACGCCGCGTATCGCCGCGCGAACGACTGGATCGGGCGACCGCAGCCTTATTCATGATCGAGTTGCCTCGGAATCAGTGCAACCTTCCGTGCCTAGGACATAAGTAACCCCGCCCTCGGCGCTCCGCGGTTCGGTGCCGCCCGCTCGAGCCGGAAGGCCCGTCATAAAGCCCTCAAATCCTTTCGCAAAGGCATCGGGCTGTTCGAGGAACGGCGAATGTCCGCCTTCGAAGACCGTGAGCGTGTAACTCTTGAGCTGCTTAATTGCGGGCAGACAGTATTTCAGCGGCAGGACGCCGTCGCGCTTCGCCCAGGCCACCCAGATGGGAACATCGAGGCTCGCCGCCAAGCCCCGCACGTCGGCGTCCCGCCGTCCGAAGGAAGCCCAAGCCTGCCGGAGCACCGGAGCGCTCCTCCTTGCAGCTTTGACGATCAGCCGGCGCTGCGCGCGCGCGGCAGCACCACGTAGGATCATCGAATAGTGCAGCGCGAACGCCAGGCCGAACCACCAGGCGCCCCGCTCGCCGGCCGCGAAGAATCCCTCGAAGAAGCGGCAGATGCGGGTGACCGCCGACGTAATCTCGACCAGCCCCCCGCTGTCGCAGAGGACGAGGCCGCGCAGGGGACGCCTCGCGGCAATCCGGATGGCCGCGGCGCCGCCGATGGAATTGCCGAGGATGACCGGGCTGACGAGTCCAAGTGCGTCGATCACCTTGTCGGCGAGTTCGGCATAGCGCGCCGCGCTGGCCGGGCTGTGATCGAACGCGGATTGCCCCTGACCCGGCCAGTCCAATCTGACAAATCTGTAGCTATGACCAAGGCACTGCGCGAGCGCATCGAAGTCGTGGCCGTCGTGGCCGACGGCATGCAAGCAGAGCACGGGTGTTCCCGTTCCCACGCTATCGACGTTGAGCGCCACCCCGTCGATCGTTACCTTTTCGATCTGCCCCAGTATCATGCGCCGCTCCCGACGGCTTGGCTAGCGGACCCGTCCGCGGCCTTTACACGCCTTCCACTCCAAACCCCTGCGGCGATCGCGAGCAGGCCGCCCGCGATGGCAAGGTCCTTGAAGAACAGCGTGCGTTCGGCGGGCACGGCGAAGTTGAAATGAAAGATGGAGGCCGTCAGAACGCAGAAGACGGCTAGGGCGCCGGCTGACCAGACCAGGCGCCGGCCGAGGAGAAGCGCCGCTCCGGCGCCAATTTCCAGCGCGATCACCGCCCAGAGCAAATATCCCGGGACGTGGAATTCCGCCATGTGCGCAAGGTATGGGGCGGGACCTAGTAGCTTCGCCGTTCCGGCCAGCAGGAACAGGAGTGCAAGCAAAGCGCGCCCCACGACAGCGGCGATTGAGGGATAGGACATGGCGATTGTACCTTTCTGGTTGGCGCTAGCGATAGGCGGGCGCTCCGCAGTTGAGTCGCGCCGCCATGGACGATGATCTCCGCGCCCAGCATGAAGCTGGAATCGTCGGATGCGAGTAAGAGAGCCGCACTTGCCATTTCCTTGGGGCGTTCCGAGCCGCCCGGCTGGAATAGACCTCTGCAGCCGGCGCTGTGTCGGTTCGACTATGTCGGCGGGCACGCCGGTCCTCTCCCAGACCGGCGTTGCCGTCGGGCCGGGGCTGAGCACATTCACGCGGATGCCGCGCTTGACGAGATCCGCCGAGAAGCCCCTCGCCAAAGAGCGCACAGCGGCTTTCGAAGCAGCGTAGCCAGCGAGCCATTGTAAGCACCAGCGGAAGCATTGAGGATGATTGTGCTTCCTGGCTTGAGTAGCGGCAGCGCCGCCTGGACGGTGAAGAACACGCCCTTCACGTTGACGGCGAAGAGTTCGTCGAAGACCGCTTCGGGCGCCTGGCCCAGCGGGGGTCGCGCGCCCCACGCCAGCGTTGACGAACAGGATGTCGAGGCCATCGACCTGACCGGCGATTGCGGCGAACAGCTTGTCGATCTCCCGGGACGTTTTCTGCGTCCTCCGTATGGTGATGGCCTGCGAGCCGACACTGCGCGCTCCGGCGTCAAGCGTTTCGCGGTTGCGCTCCGTTAGGAAAACGCGGGCGCCTTCTTCGATAAACACTCGCGCACTTTCCAGTCCGATCCCGCTATTCCCATCGGTAATCAGGGCAATCTTCCCGCTGAGCTTTCCCATAAATCACTTTTGTGATATTGACATCACAAAGGTGATGTATATATCACATAGAGTCAAGACGCTGCTTGGGCAGTCCCCGCAGATAGTTCGGAGTGGTACACGGATGAATGAAAAAATGTCATCAAGGAATTGTCTGATCTCAAGGATCAGGCATTGAAGGCTTCAGCCGAAAACGACCGTGAATTCTACGATGGCTATGTTGATCCAGAGGCCACCGGGACCGGTGATCGATGCCGCGGGGAAGTGGAGGCGGCCGCCAGCGCGGTTCGCAGGAAGAGACTTTCACTTGGTGGCCGCGTTCGACTTCCATCGGCAGATCGTCTTCAACGGTCCCCACGCGAAACATGATCGCATCGATGCATCGAAGCCGTCACAATGCAGCGCCCGATATAGGTGAGGCCGTTTCGCCTGACGTCACGCCGAGCACGCGCCCTTCCGCGCCCGCGGTCGTTTAATCGATTATGCGATGATGAACCAGTGCTGCTGATTTGCCCGACGTGTCAAGTGTCGGCTCAAAGCGTTGGCGCCGGCGACCGCGTGCTACTTTGCATGGGGTTGTTTTCGATATTTTTGGCGGGGGCTGCGGCAACCGGCGCGACAGCGAGACATCCTGCCTGAAGGGCATATGCTGGCGAGGCCTGCGTTTGCAACGAAATGGCGCACCCGACACGATTCGAACGTGTGACCTTTGCCTTCGGAGGGCAACGCTCTATCCAGCTGAGCTACGGGTGCATTAGGTGCCTCGTTTAGCCGATTGGCCTGATATCGGCAACGGCCTTGCTCCGGGTTGTCCAGCGCGGTTCAACCCGTCGACGGCGCTTCACGGAACGCGCAACCGGGCCCAGGAGCGATGTCTATGGGCCCGCTGGAATGTGGCGGTATCAGGCAGGCACGATGACCTTGCCGATCGGCCATAGCGCTATGCCGGCAAGCTTCAGATGCGCCCATGCGAAGGGGATGCCGATGATCGTCGCGGCCAGGATGATCGCGGTGACAAGGTGGCCGAGCGCGAGCCACCAGCCGGCAAGCATGAGCCAGATCAGATTGCCAATCACGCCGAGCGGGCCGGTCCCGATATCCGGCTGGCCGGTGACTTCGTCGCGGCGCAGCGCCTTCGAGCCGAATGGCAGCAAGGTATAGACGGCGATATTGAACGCCGCGCGCGCCCACGGCAGGCCGATAATCGTGATGGCCATGACGATGGCGGCGATTAGCCAGCCAAAGGCCATCCAGGCGCCGCCGATCAAAATCCAGAAGATGTTGAGGAGGATGGACACAGGCTGCATGCGAGGACCCGTCGCGCGAGGGTTTGTTGCCGGCTCTTATAGACCCCGGGGCGGCAACGGCGATAGTTGCAGTTCTTGCCGGCAACGATAGCGCCGCTGGAATCGCTAAGCCACCGCGGCTGCAGTTCCGCCGCCCGTACCGAGCAGCTTCCTCACTTCCGCGCTGGGCTTGGCGGCGCTGAACAAATAGCCCTGCATCTCGGTGCAGCCCAAGGTGCGAAGCATTTGCTTTTGCGGTTCGGTCTCGACGCCTTCCGCCGTCGTCGCCATGTTGCGGGAGGCCGCGATGTTGACCACGGCCTGCACGATCGCGGATGAGCCTCCGGCGTGCGCAATGTCGGTGACGAAGCTGCGATCGATCTTGATCTTGTCGAACGGGAAGCGCTTCAGATAGCTCAGCGAGGAGTAGCCGGTGCCGAAATCGTCAAGCGCAATGCGCACGCCGATGTCGCGCAGCTGATGCAGGATGGCGAGCGCAGCCTCGTCGTCGCCGATCAGGACGGCCTCGGTGATCTCGAGCTCCAGCCGCCGCGGCGGCAGCCCGGAAGCGGCAAGCGCGCTGGTGACCTTCAGCGCCAGCGTCGCGCATTTGAACTGAACCGGCGAAACGTTGACGGCGAGGCGGACATGATCCGGCCAGCAAACAGCCTCGGCGCAAGCGGTCCTGAGTACCCAATCGCCGAGTTCGTTGATCAGGCCGGTGTCTTCCGCAACCGGAATGAATTCGGCCGGCGAGACCATGCCGCGTTCGGGATGACGCCAGCGCAGCAACGCCTCGCACCCCGACACTTCGTCACGCTGGAGATCGACGACGGGCTGGTAATGGATCTCGAAGCTGCCGTCGACCATCGCCTGCCGCAGGTCGAGTTCCATGGAAAGCCGGGCCTTGGCGCTGGCGTGCATGGCCGGCTCGAATAAGCGGTGGGTGCGCCGCCCCTCGGCCTTGGCGGCATACATCGCAAGATCGGCGTTCTTGATGAGCTGGTCGAGCTCGGTGCCATGCTGTGGCGCCAGCGCAATGCCGATAGAGGCATCGGTTGAAAGCTGGTGACCGAGGCACTGATAGGGCTGGCGGATCGCATCATGAATTCGCGTTACGAATTCCGTCACCTCAGCGGTGCTTCCGACCGCCGTCTGGATCACCGCAAACTCGTCGCCGCCGAGCCGTGCGACCAGGTCGGTCTCCTTGAGGCAGCCCCGGATGCGGGCCGCCAAGGTCTTCAACAGTTCGTCACCGACGTGATGTCCGAGCGAGTCGTTGATGCCCTTGAACTCGTCGATGTCGATATAAAGCAACGCGAACTGCTCGCCACGGCCGGTCTTCGCTAATTCGCGCTCGATTTGCGCGCGGAACATCGCCCGGTTCGGCAAATCGGTGAGCGCGTCGTAATGCGCCATGCGCGCGATCTTCTCGTCGGCGCGCCGCCGTTCGGTGACATCTTCGACGACATTGATGATATAGCGCGTCTCGCCGGTCTGATCCGGAATGCCGATCCGCCTTGAGGTGACATAGCGCTGGCCCTGCGTCAGGCTTTGCGCGGGAGCGACATCCAGGAACAGGCCATCGGGCGATTGCAGCGCCCTCGCATCGTCGGCGGCGATGATTTCGGCGGCAGCTTTCGGAAACAGGTCGAAGGCGGTTTTGCCGGCGATCGCATCGCACGGCAAGCCGAAGTGGATCTCGGCCACACGGTTTGCCAGCACGTAGCGGTGATCGCGGACGTCCTTGACGGTGATTTGGGTGGGTATGTGATCGATGATCTGGCGCAGGAATGCATAGTTGCGGTCGCGTTCTTGTTCGAGATTGCGGCGTGCCGTGATGTCCTCAATGGTCGCGACCCATCCGCCTTTCGTCAAGGGCTTGTTGACGATCATGAATGCGCGTCCGTCGCCGCATTCCATGACGGTCGAGGAGACCTTGCCCTGGGCGACGTTGCGCATGATGTCTGAACAAAATTCGTGAACGTCGCCATCGTAGGATCCAGTGTCCTTGCGGTGCTGGATCAGATCGTAGAAATGGCAGCCAGGCTTCGCGATTTCGGTCGACAGCCCATACATGTCGATATAGCGCTGGTTGCAAATTACCACGCGGGCGGAAGCGTCGTACAGCACGAGGCCCTGCGTCATGTTGTTGAGCGCGGTATCCAGCCGATGTTTTTCGGACTCCAGCCGCCGCTGGGATTCCTGATTCTGCCGGTTGATCTGCCGCACGATTGAATAGAGGATGAAGGCAAGGATCGACGCCGACAGCGCTGCGGCCACAATCAGAAGCCTGGTTTGCTCGCGCCAGTCCGACAGTGCGGCCGCAACGGTGTTGGTCGCGACAATCACCATCGGGAAATGGCTGAGCTCGGCCGCGGAGCCGAGCCGGTCTTGGTGGTCGACCGGACTTTGTATACGCAGCGTCTGCCGCCCGCCCTTGACCAACACATTCTGCAACAATGGCGCCGACCTGAGCTTCTTCCCGATCATCGAATCGATGTGCGGGTAACGTGCCAGCATGGTGCCGTCGCGATGGAACATGGAGATCGCCGCACCCGGTCCGAGCGCGACGGAGGCGAAGAATCTCTCGCAACTGTCGGGGTCCAGGCGCCTTGTGACGGCACCCAAAAACACGCCGTTGCGCCCGGTCAGCCGGTGGGCGATTACGGTGGTCCAGCCGCCGGTGATGTAACTGCGAACCGGTTCGGCCGTCACCGCGTCCGATTGCGGGTTCGACTTGAAAGCCTTGAAATATTCCCGGTCGGCAACGTTGATCGACGGCACCGGCCAGGCGGCCGACGAGTTGATCATCTGTCCTTCCGAATCGAAGATCGTGACCTCGCCGATATAAGAGAGATTGCTGATCCTGGACCTCAGCATCTCATGGGCCTCGGCGGTGGACATCCGTTCCTTGAACGCCGCGGGCGAAGCAATCCCGGAAATCTGCATCCGGGAGATCAAATCGTTGGCGACGATTTCGGAATCCTCGAGCTGCTGGTCGAAGTGACGGGCAAGCAGCAACACGGTATTTTCCAGCTCGCGTTCGCCGTTGGTCAGCGCGCGCTCGCGGAACTCGCCGACCATCGCGATGGTGCCGATGATGATCGCCGCGACCAGGAAGCCGCCGCAGACTGTCAGCCAAAGCACTGGGCCCCGCCGTATCGACGCGGCAATGAGATGCGGCCCAGTCGCAGTGGTTCGGGACATTCTGCCCCAAAGGGTGGAGATTAATGCGTGCATTCCCCGGCTCCGGAGCTACATGCATACAATGCACAGATGGCACAGCAGTTAGGAAAACCGGTTACTTAAGGCTTAATCGATACTTAGCAGTCGCAAGCAGGGGGATGCGCGCGTCAACGCCGGTAGCCATACCCGCGCGAATAGGAGGCGCGCGTCGCCTCCTGCGGCCGGCTCGCCATGCTGGCGCGCGCTTCGCTGGCAAGCTGGGTAGCGGGCCTGAGCTCTTCCAGGAAGATCGGCGGCGCAAAATAAAAACCCTGCGCGCAGCGGATTTTGGTCGCGGCCTGCAGATAGGCCAGTTCCTCAAAGGACTCGACGCCCTCGGCGATGACGTTCATGCCGAGTGCTTCGCTCAAGGATTCGATCGCCCGCAAGATGCCCTGGCTGCGCGGCCGTTTATGAATGTCGGTAATGAAGGAGCGGTCGATCTTGATCTCGTCGGCGGTGATGTCGGCGAGCGCCGACAGCGACGAGTAGCCGATTCCGAAATCGTCGATCGAGATGCCGACGCCGAGTTGACGGAAAATCGGCAGGATTTCCGTCTGGAAGTGGGTCTTGGCGACGAAGGCATCTTCCGTCACCTCGATCATGAATCGGCGGGGGAAACCGGTGCGCTCCAGCGCCCGCGCGAACGAGCGCATGAATTCCGCATTGCCGGCCTGCTTGGCCGCAATGTTGATGCTGATTGTGGTCTCGGGACCGAAAGTCTCGTTGATCAGATCGATCGACTTCACGATCTCCGCCAGCACGAGAAAAGTAAGTTCGTCGATCAGCCCCAGCTCGACGGCCAGGTTGATGAAGGTGCCCGGGGCCTGAATCACGCCTTCGTCGTCGCGCAGCCGCACCAGCGCTTCGATGCCCTTGACGGCTTTGGTTCTGATGTCGAACTTGGCCTGAAAGGCGCAGCAAAAGCGCTTTTCCAGGATCGCATGTCGTAGCGACTGTTCGACCTTGATCCGCGCCTGCGCTTCGCGCTCCATGCTGGCGCTGAAAAAAGCCACCGCGCCCTTGCCGCTGCTCTTGACGCGATACATCGCGATATCGGCGTTCTGGCACAGCACGCCGTAACTCCTGCCGTGATCCGGATAAAGGCTGACGCCGATCGAGGTCGAGGCGAAGATCTCCGATCCGTCGATGAAAAACGGCGCGGTCACGCGCTCCAGCGTCGAGCGGATGTATTCCGCCACCTCATGCTCGTCCTGGATTGGACTGAGCAGCAGCAGGAACTCGTCGCCGGAGATCCGGGACAGCATGTCGGTTTCACGCAAATCCCGTCCGAGCCGCTTGGCGACCTCCACCAGCAGCGCATCACCGATGCCGTGGCCGTAATAGTCGTTGATGTGCTTGAAATTATCGATGTCGAGAAACGCGAGGGCGAATTTCTCTTCTGCCCCGTCGCGGTTGAGCAGGCTGGCGGCGCGATGTTCAATCACGCGCCGGGTCGGCAAGTCGGTCAATTCGTCGTAGTAGGCCGAACGGAACAACTGATCCTCGAAGGCCTTTTGCTCGCTGATGTCGGTGGAAGCCGACAGCAGGAGGTTGCGGTCGGCGATGCGCACCACGCGATGCGAGGTCAGCAAGACCTGTTTGGCGCGGCCGTCGGTGATGTGTTCCTCGGCGATCGCCGGGCGGCCACCGCGAAGCAATTCGAGTCCGGCTTCGCGGCGTTGGTTTAATCCTTGCGAAGGCGGCGCGGTGGCCTCGCCGCCGGCAATCCTGAGCTGCGCCGCAGCCGCGTCATTGACCAGCAGGAATTCGCCGTGCTCGTCCTGAATCGTGACACCTGCAGGCAGCATCCTGAGCACGTCTCTCAGGATATTGAGCTCGGTTTCCGCCGCGTGCTCGCGCTCGTCGTGCGACGCGGCGATCGGCAGGTCATGTGCGGGGCGGCTTTGCATGGCAGCCCCGACTGTGATGATTTCCCTCTTAGTTTTGGTTAAGCAGAACTAAGAAACAGACGGCTGCCCGGACATTAAACCCTGCGGGCGTGGAGGCGCCGCTACTTGTCATTAACAGAACGTCAACGGCGCTCTCTCACGAAAGCCGGAGCAGCGATGTCGGTGCGCGGCACGCGGCACTGCATGGTGCAATGAACACCGGTCTTCAAATAGGCGATTTCGGTCTTGCCGTCGAAAGCAAGCAGCGCCGATCTGAGCAATTTGGTCCCGAAGCCGGGGCTGCCGACATTGTCGATTGTGGGACCCTCGGTCTCGTCCCATGTCACATTAAGGCGGTCGTCGGTCACCGACCACGACACCTGCAACAGCCCGCGCGCGGACGAAAACGCGCCGTATTTGCCGGCGTTGGTGGCGAGCTCGTGGAAGATCAGCGCCAGGCTTACCGCCAGCTTGGCAGGAAGGAACAGCGGATTGCCGTTCAGCGTAAACCGCACATGGCCGTAAGGGCCGAGTTCGGACAGCAATAGATCCTTGATATCGCAGCCGCTGCCGTCGACCTTTGCGATCAGGTCGTCGGTCGCCGACAGCGCCCGTATCCGGTGATCGATGCCGGCCCAGATTTGCGGTTGATCCAGCAAGACCTGGTGCAGCACCGCGTGGATCGTCGACGACTTGTTCTTGAGCCGGTGCTGGAGCTCGTCGACCAAAAGCTTCCGGTACTCCTCCTCCTGGATCAGGCGCTTCGAAATCCGGCGCTGCTCTGCGACGATCGATCGATAATGGGCCACGCCCCATATTGTGAAGCCGCATACCACCCAGTAAATCAGCAGCAGCGCAAGCCTCGCGGGATCGGCCCTTGTATCGCCGAAATTGACGGTGACCCCAAGCACGCCACTGGCAATCGCCGTCACAACTCCCATCCGCGCTCCGCCGACCGCGGTGGCAAAGAACACGGCGGGCAAATAGGGCGTGAAGAACACGTCAGGCCGGATCTCCGCCAGGCCCCAGCGTGCCAGCGTCGCAAGCGCCAGGCAGCACGTTGCAAATCCGATGCTGAAAGGTAGCGACGGTTGAGAAATCCCCTGCCAGCCGTGCCTGAATTCCTCGATCAATTTCTTCATGGGTGGCGTCACTTCACGCGATCAGCGAATCCAAAATAAGGCCGGTCCCGCGGAAAATACGCGTTCCGCTCTCGCAAGCATAGCTTGCGGTTGTCGCCGGCCTGCGGGAATATTGGTTCAATTGCGGTTTGGCTAAATTGAAAGGACGAGCATATGGGACGGCTCACCGGCAAAGTCGCTGTCATCACCGGGGCAACCAGCGGCATCGGACTGCGCACGGCCGAAATATTCGTGGCCGAAGGCGCGAAAATCGTCATCGCCGGCCGCCGCGTCGCGGACGGCGAGGCATTGGCCAAAAAGCTCGGCGCCAACTGTGTTTTCCGCCAGACCGATGTCACGCTCGAGGAGCAGATGCGCGCGCTGATTGCGCTGGCGGTCGAGAAGTTCGGCCGCCTCGACTGCCTGTTCAACAATGCGGGCGGCCCGGCACAAACCGGCGGCATCGAGGGGCTCGAAGTCGCGCGCTTCGATGCCGCGATGGCGACGTTGGTCCGCAGCGTCTTGCTCGGCATGAAGCACGCCGCGCCCTACATGAAAAAGCAGGGGTCCGGCAGCATCATCAACAATGGCAGCATCGCCGGAAGGCTTGCCGGCTTCTCGTCCTCGGTGGTCTACGGCGCCGCCAAGGCCGCGGTGATCCATCTCACCAAATGTGTCGCGATGGAGCTTGGCGAATCCGGTATCCGCGTCAACTCGATCTCCCCCGGCGCGATCGCCACCGGCATTTTCGGCAAGGCGCTCGGCCTGTCAGTCGAGGCCGCCGAGAAGACGCCCGATGTGATGCGCGAGGTCTACAAGACCGCGCAGCCGATCCCGCGCGCCGGGCTGCCTGAGGATATCGCGCAGGCCGCGGTATTTCTCGCCAGTGACGAGTCAGGCTTCATCAACGGCCATGATCTCGTGGTCGATGGCGCCATCACCGGCGGCCGCAACTGGACGCAGCAGCAGCAGGGCTATGTCGCGCTGCGCAAGGCATTCGATCAGGGCAGGTAGCAGATTGTCATCCTCCGCGAAAGCGGGGGATCCAGTACGCTGCGCCTTCGCGGCTCAATCACAATCATCTCTGGATACTGGGTCGCCCAGCATAGGCGAGCGGAAGCGACGCCGTCCTTCGGACGGCTATGCCGGGCGATGACGACGTTGGAAGCGTACGCCCTACACCGGCCTCAGCGTCACCCGCAAGCCGTCGCGCGGCTTCGGGATCGGCCACATCTGCCACTCCGGCTTGTAGCCAGGCTCCAGCGCGACGTTGAGGTTTTGCAGGAAATGCCGCGTGAAGCATTTTGCCTGCATGTAGGCGAAGTGCAGCCCGATGCACATATGGGCGCCGCCGCCGAATGGCACATAGGCGAAGCGGTGGCGAGCCCGCTGCGCCTCATCGGTGAAGCGCATCGGATCGAACGTCTCGGGATCGGGCCAGATCTCCGGCATATGATGCGTGAACAGCGGGTTGATGCCGATCAGCGTGCCGGCCGGGATCGCGTAGTCCATGAATGTGAAATCGGCGACCGCGCGGCGCGGGATCGAGGGCACCGGCGGTTTCATCCGCATCGCTTCCTTGAAAGCCATTTCGCACATCGGCATGGCTTCGAGCTTGTCGAGCGTGGTCGGTTCGCCCGGCGCGAGGCCGAGGCTTGCGACTTCGTTGCGCAGCTTGTCCTGCCACTGCGGATGAGCGGCAAGTGCTGCCACGAACGATGTCAGCGACGAGGTCAGGGTGTCATGGGCCGCCATCATCAGGAAGCTCATGTGATCCACGATATCCTGCGTCGACAACAATGCGCCGTCCTCATGGGTGGCGCGGCATAATTGCGAGAACAGGTCTTGGCCGCCCTTCTCGCGGCGGATCGGAATCTGCTCTGAGAAATAAGCGACGATGCGTTTGCGGCCCTTGACGCCGCGGGCCATCTGCGTGCCCGGCAGCGGCTTGCGGATCGGGGCGACCGCGGCTGCGATCATGTCGATAAAGGCGCGCGTAATCTCGTCGACCTCGGGTCCGATATCGGCGCCGAGGAATGAGGTCGCGGCGAGGTCGAGCGTAAGCTGCTTCATCGCGGGATAGAACAGCATCGAACCCGGCTGCGCCTTCCATTGCGCAACGCGCGCCGCAATCCCGGCATCGAGCTGCGCAAGATACGACTTCATAGGGCCGGATTTGAAGGCGACCGAAAGCGCGCGCCGGTGCAGGCGATGCTCGTCGAAATCGAGCAGCATCAGTCCGCGCGGAAACAGCCGGCCGAGAACGATGGCCCAGCCATGGGTTGAGGAGAACAGCTTGGCCTGGTCGAACAGCACGAGCTCGTTGGCCTCGGGGCCGAGGAACACGAGGCTGGTCTCGCCGAACAGGTGGCTGCGGTAGACGAGCCCGTATTTGGCGGCGTGCTTTTCGATATGGCCCTTGGGATCGGCCAACACTTCAAGCGTCTTGCCGATGATCGGCCAACCCTCGTCGCCCGGAATATGCGTCAGCGAATTGCGCTTCGGCGGCTTAAAGCTGATCGCGGGAGAAGCCAGATTCTGCATCGACATGGCTATGGCTCCTGTTGACCTCTGGTCGAGGGGATATTATCCGCCCGACGGCAGCCTTGTCGCAACATAAATACATGGACGCAATGGGCCGGATCTAATTGCGGCTGGTAAATAACCCCTTGTCTCGTCTCGGCAAAGGCTTCCCGGAGACGGGTGGCATCCACCTGATCCAAATCGCGCCACAGAGCCGCGGGCCGTGTTAGGCTCGCAATCGATATCAGTCGGGGCCGAGGCAAGCCGATGAAGCGACGTGATTTCATCGCCGTCACAGGCGGCGCGGCGGCGTCCGCCTCTCTTTGGCCGATCGCTGCACTGGCCCAGCAGTCGGGACGGATGCGTCGCGTCGGCGTTTTGATGCTTTACGCGGAAAGCGACCGGGAAGGTCAGCTTCGAGCGCAGGCCTTTCGCGAGGGCCTCGAGGCGAGCGGTTGGAAGGTCGGGACCAATCTGCTGATCGACTTTCGCTGGGGTGTGGGCGATCTCGAATGGATCAAGTCGCAGATCGCGGGTTTGATGAAATTCGAACCCGAGGTAGTTCTTGCCAATAGCGATCAGTCAGCCGCGGCGATGCAGTCGGCTTCCCGTAGCCTGCCAATTGTTTTTATTGGGTCGAGCGATCCGGTCGCCGAAGCTTTCGTTCAAAGCCTTGCACATCCGGGCGGTAACATGACCGGCTTCACCGTCCTCGAGCCATCCCTCGGACCGAAATGGATTGAACTACTCAAAGAAATAGCGCCTCGCGTGCGACATATTGGAGTGCTCTTTAATCCCGCCAATTCGGGTTCGATGCTTTTGTCGCGCGCAGCCGCAGGGGGTGCAAAAAAGCTCGGCGTCGAAGTGCTTGCCGTCCCCATTTTCACGCCCGCGGAGATCGAAGATGCCGCGGGGATGCTGGCCAAGGAATCGGACAGCGGGCTCATCCTTCCGCCAGATCCCTTCATCGCGGGACATCGCAAATTGATCGTCCAGCTGGCCGACCGCTATCGCATTCCCGCCATCTATGCGCTCCGCAGTTTTGTGACAGAAGGAGGGCTGATTTCATACGGCATCAGCATTCCCGAACTGTTTCGGCAGGCGGCGGGCTATGTCGACCGGATACTCCGCGGCGACAAGCCGGAAGACCTTCCCGTCCAGGGGCCGACGAAATTCGAACTGCTGATCAATCTGAAGACGTCAAAGGACCTCGGCCTTGAGGTGCCGGCGACCATGCTCGCCCGCGCCGATGAGGTGATCGAGTGAGACCGGGCGCAAGTTCTCCGCACGAACCTGTAAAGGGCCGACGCGCCAGCTTGCCGTCAACCGCCGGCGATCGCGACGTGCGATTTCTGCGGAAACGATAGTTTGCCATTGTGAAGCATGGCGGGATCGATCCGGGATGCGGCGTCAGTTGCCATGGCATGAATTGCCCGGTCGCGTTCGGTCGGGCTCTTATCCCTGAGCAACGCCGCCATTGGCGTCGCTATCAGTTGAAATCTGACGTAGTCGAGCATCGACGGAAATTCTATTTGCTTGGTCACGGTCGCGACGTCGACATGGTGGAAACCAACCTCGCTAAGCAGGGATTTGATTTCCTCCGGATCGGGAAAAACGTGTTCCGCCCGTTTTGTCCTGGACGCGCTCGCTCCGAGATGCTGATCGAGCGCCTGCACGAAAGCGTAAGCTGCCGGCGTCCGCTCGATCGCGCTGTATACGCTCAAGCCTACGCGTCCGCCGGGTCGAAGAACGCGTCGCATTTCCCGCAAGGCCAGCGGCCGGTCGGGGAAGAACTGCAATCCCAATTGACAAAATACCACGTCGACAGATTTCGCGGGGAAAGGCAAATCGAGCGCGCTGCCTTCCACCCATTCGATGGGGGGACCGGTTTGCGCTGCCGCCCGCGCCACGGCCAGCATTGCCGAATTGAGATCGAGTCCGACGAGACGGCCGCCCTGTGCTCGCGTGGCAGCCAGACGGATTACCGCCCCGGTCCCACAGGCGATGTCGAGCACAGTTTCATTTGGCCGCAGAGGGATGCGGTCAAGAAGGTCGGCCGCCCAAATGGAGGTGATCGCGGGCACCAGGTAGCGTTCGTATAACTCGGGCGTGCTGGCATCCAGCTGCCAATGCTCGTGATCTGCCATGACGCGCCCTTTCGCAGCGACCGCAAATGCTACGCGCCTTGCCGACGAAATCGGCTAACCGGTTGTAGAAATCACAGCGCCCCTCACGCCTTCCGTTTCGCGGCTTCCTTCTGCAAATCCGGCGCGTTGACGGCGGGGATCGCGACACGGCCGGGACCGGTCAGCGACAAGGCTGCGGCGGCTTTTTCGTTTTCCATGATCTTGGCCATCACCGCTTGTCCGGCGCGATCGAACACCGCACGGTTCTCGATCACGAATTTGTTCGACTCGCGCAGCTTCGTAAGATAGCCGTTGATTTCCGGGATCACATAGCGCGCCACCATGTCCCAGCTGCGGCGTGTGTTTTCCACGTTCGCCCAGTCGTGGGCAAAGCCAACGATGGTGCCGACGCCGCCGGAAACTTCCATCAGGTTTTTGATGGTTTTGACCAGATCATCGGGCGTGCCGATGGTGGAGGCGGCCGCCGGGCCGCCGGCGGTTTTCTCGATTGCGTCCTCCGGCGATTTGAACGTCTCCAGTCCCGGCCGCATCAAGGTGCCGACATTATATTCGTTGTGCCAGCGCATCAGCCCGGCACCGGCCTCGCGATGGGCCTGCTCGCGGGTCTCCGCGATGTGCCAGGACAGCAGCACGCGCCAGTCGGCGCGGCTCACCGTGGTGCCGGCCTTCTTGGCGGCGTCCTCGGCAAAACCCCATTGCGTCGGCAGCGCCATCAACCCCTGCGTCGACATCGAGCCCAGCGAGATGATGCCGATGCCGTATTTGCCCGCGAGCGTCATGCCGGAAGGCGAAATCTGCGACGCCACCACGAACGGCATATCCTCCTGCAAGGGCAGGATTTGCAGCGCTGCATCGTTCATGACGAACCAGTCGGTTTTGGCGGTAACGCGCTCGCCCTTGAACAATCGGCGGATGATCGCGATCGCCTCGTCCTGGCGGTCGCGCTGCGTCATTGGGTCGATGCCGAGCGTATGCGCGTCGGAGGCGAGCGCGCCCGGGCCCGAGCCGAAGATGGCGCGGCCTCCGGTCATGTGGTCGAGCTGCACCATGCGCTGGGCGACATTGAAGGGGTGATGGTAGGGCAGCGAGATCACGCCGGTGCCGAGCTTGATGCGTTTGGTGCGCTCGCCGGCAGCGGCCAGAAACATCTCCGGCGAGGCGATGGTTTCCCAGCCCGAGGAATGGTGCTCGCCGCACCAGAATTCGTCATAGCCGAGCGCGTCGAGCTGGTCGACGAAATCGAGGTCGCGGCGGAATTGCAGCATCGGATGCTCGCCGATCGGGTGATGCGGGGCGAGGAAGGCTCCGAACTTGAGGCGCGCCATTGGTTTCTCTCCGAACCGGATTTTCTCGTTGATCGCGGATTTTCTTGAGTGTGCCGCAGGCTACGTGCTCGCAAGGAGCAAGGCAATTGCTCAGACAATGCCGTCAGGCGGAATGCTGCCATGCGCGCAGCCGATGGATCGCCTTCGGCGTCAGGCTGTAGGCCTCAACCGTCGATGCCGCGAACCGGCTGGCAGCCTGGGGATGGCGCAAGAGCCGCGCGATCACCACAGCCAGCGGGATGGCGCAATATGGATCGGTCCATAGCGGCACTAGCTCCTCGCGCGTGCCGCGATATCGTCCCGCGCCCAGGCTGACGAACCCGATTTCCAATAAAATGTCGCGCCGGCGCTGGCGCCACCGCGCGGCATCCAGGATCCCCATCAATCCAAGGCGGGTCAGCACGCCGGCGCGACCCTCCGCTTGCACCGGCGGTGTCTTGCCGAGCGAAATCTGCAACAGGGCGCCGGGCAGGTCGACGCCGGCAAACCAGGCATTCATCGGCTCGACCAGGCGGGGATTGGCGTCGATGAAATAGGATTTTGCCGTCGCATCGTCGTGGATGTAATCGAACGACAGCGCGCCGTGCCACTTCAGTGCCTGCCCTATTCGCATCACGGTCTTGCGCACTTCAGGTCTGACGACGCTGAGCTTGAGCAGGTCGCCGCCGCCGGGACCCTCGGCGATCTGACGATAGATATGACAGGCGACGAGACGTCCGCGGTCGAACACCGCCTGCGTGCGCTCCAGTGCGCCGGATATGGCGGCCTGCACCACGAGGCCCTCGGCGAAGGCATTGCTCTGTTCGAAGCTTTGCAGGAGCGCGTCGCGCTGGCGCTCGTCGCTGACGCACCACACACCAGTGCTTGCAGTACCGAAAGCTGCCTTGACGAAGAACGGATAGGGCCGGGGTCTTGCAAGTTCGTCAGCCGAGCGCACAACTTCCGTTGCAGGCTGCGCCACGTCGAGCCGTGTCAGGAACGCGGCGAGGCCGGCCTTGCTTTGCAGCTGCTCGAACGCTTCGAAATCGGCAAGCGCAACGCCGAGGCCGGCTGGAAGTTTTTTGCGCGCGGCGGCGAACAGAAAGGCCTGCTCATGCACCGGCAGCAGCACGTCGATCGAGCATGATTTGACGACATCCATCACCGCGGCGAGATAACCGTCCGCGTCGGCGCCGGAGGCGGGCGAGCGATGGACCCGCCTGACAAAGCGCGAGAACCGCCCGAGGCACAACGGATCGCTGGACATCAGTTCGACCCGGTGGCCAGCGAGCCCCAGCGCCGTGATGGCCTCGCGCGACGACAGGCTCGAGCCTTCGCTGAGCAGTATTGTGGGCTTTCGCGCAGTCATTCCGCGCTACCTTAAAGCTCCGAGGGCGGGAAACAAAGCCTGGCCGTCCTCACGAAGCATGCTCGCGACGGCCAAGGCCGACTCCGGGCTCGCTCGGGCCCCAAGCATCGCTTGCCATGCAGCAACCGGGCCAATCGCGAAAGCGATCCTTACCTGCGAGGTAATCGCGCCGATGATCGAACGCTGACATATCTGACCCGACGGAACTCCAAACAGGTTCTTTCCCATGCATCAGATCGTATCGCCGCGCGTGGATACCTCGCGGCGCTGGTGGGTGCTCGCAATCGTCGTCGCGGCACAGTTCATGTTCGGTGTCGACGCCTTCATCGTCAATGTCGCGATCCCGACGATTGCGGTCGAACTGCATGCGAGCCCGGCGCAAATCGAATCCGTGATCGCGATCTACCTGATCGCGTATGCGACGCTGGTGGTCACCGGCGGTCGGCTTGGCGACATCTACGGCACCAAGGCCGTTTTCATCGGCGGCGTGCTCGGCTTTTCCATAACCTCGCTGTGGTGCGGATTGGCGCAATCAGGTGGTGAACTGATCGCGGCGCGGCTCGCGCAAGGCGCGACCGCGGCGCTGATGGTGCCGCAGGTGCTCGCCACGCTGCATTTGCTGTTTGCCGACGACCAGCGCGGGCGCGCCTTCGGCATTTACGGTATCGTGCTTGGACTTGCCGGCGCCGCCGGCTTTGCCCTTGGCGGCGTGCTGGTGACGCTCGATCTGCTGGGGCTCGGCTGGCGCGTGGTGTTCTTTGTCAACGTGCCGTTCGGCCTGATCATCGTCGCCGCCGGTTTGCGGATCATGCCGCAGGTAGCGCGCCGGGCTGACACGCGGCTCGATATTCCGGGCGCGATTGTGCTGTTCACCGGCTTATTGTGCCTGATCGGGCCGTTGTTATTCGGGCACGACGTGCTGTGGGCGCCGTGGGTGTGGCTGGTGATGGCTGCGGGCGTTGCGATCGTCGCCGCCTTCGTGCGGCTCGAACGCGCGGTGGCGCGCCGCGGCGGCATGCCGTTGATCGATCTTGCGCTCTTATCGGATGCGGCCTTCATGCGAGGCCTCGGCGCCGCATTCTTCTTTTTCTGCGCTAATTTGTCGTTCTATCTGGTCATGACCATGTTCATGCAGAAGGCGCTGCAGATCCCGCCGCTGCAGGCGGGCCTGGTGTTTGTGCCCTTGGCGCTGACCTTCGTGATTGCCTCGCGGCTGAGTAGCGCGCGGGCACGACATCGCGGCACGCTGGTGCTGATCGAGGGCTGCGCCATCCAGATCGCGGGCCTCGCGGTGCTGGTGCTGGCGGTCGCAACCCTCAAGGCGCCGTCGGCGTGGTTGCTGGCGCTGATGCTGAGCGTTTTCGGTTACGGTCAAGGGCTGGTGATGGCGCCATTGTCCAGCGCCGTGCTTTCGACGGTGAAACCCGCCAGCGCGGGTTCAGGCTCCGGCGTGTACGGCACCACGGCGCAAATCGCTAACGCTACCGGTGTGGCCGCGATCGGCGCGGTATTCTTTGCGATCAACGCTGCGCACTCTGCGCAATACGCAATGTTTGCATCGTCAGCGCTGTTTGCGTTGTCGATTATTGCCGCCGTCGTATTTCTGTCGTGGATGCGCCGCGCGGCTGCCTGATACCGTTAACTTATTCAAATCCTGGGGATTGACAGCACACGGTCTTTTTATTTCGCACTGCAACAACTATCTATACTTGGTTGAGTTGGAATCACTCACCAAGGAGCGACCATTGTCCCTTGCCAATAATGTCGAGTTTCTCAGGCGCTTGCCAAAGCTGAACGGCGTGGCGGGCCTTGGGAGAGGCGCGCGACACAAAGTCCGCAGCCCTCTCGTCGAGACGGGCGCATTCGGGACCAATCCCGGTGCGCTCAGGATGTTCTCGTTCGTGCCCGGCAGCGTGCCGCACCGGCCTGCTTTGGTCGTCGTGCTGCATGGCTGCGGGCAAACCGCCGCCGGCTACGATCTCGGCGCCGGCTGGTCGACGCTTGCCAAGCGCTACGGCTTTGCGTTGCTGATGCCGGAGCAGCAGCCGACCAACAACCCCGCCACCTGCTTCAACTGGTTCAATCCGGAAGACGCCGCGCGCGACTGCGGCGAAGCCTTTTCGATCCGGAACATGATCGCGCGGATGGTCGCCATCCATGGCATCGATCGCCGCCGCGTCTACATCACCGGACTTTCCGCCGGCGGCGCGATGACGTCGGTGATGCTCGCAACCTATCCGGAAATGTTCGCGGGTGGCGCCGTGATCGCGGGCCTGCCTTTTGGTGTCGCCGGCAACATGCGCGAAGCGTTGCGCGGCATGATGGCGTCGGCGCCGCGTCCGGCGGCGGAATTGGGCGATGCCGTGCGCAACGCATCAAGGCATAAAGGCCCGTGGCCGAAGATATCGGTATGGCATGGCAGCGCGGACCGCACGGTCAATCCCGGCAACGCCGACGAGATCGTCAAACAGTGGCTCGATGTGCATCATTTGCCGCTGGCGCCGATGTCGGAAGGCACCGTCGATGGCTATCCGCGGCAAATCTGGTGGAATGCCGACGGTGAAACCGTCGTCGAATCCTACACCATCACCAATATGGCGCATGGCGCGCCGCTGGGTACGGCCGATAACGGCCAACGAATTGGCGCCGAAGGCGCCTTCCTGATCGAGGCCGGAATTTCCTCGTCCTATCACATCGCAAATTTCTTCGGCCTGACCCAACGGGTCCAGCAGCCGAAGGCCGCTTCTCCAAGCGCCAAACTGATTCCAGAGGTTTCGCCGCTGTCCGCCCCCGTCCCGAACCTCGCCAAAGTGCTATGGCCGCTGACGACGCTGGATTACGGTCCCAAGCCGAAGGCCGAGGCGGAGCCTACGCGTCCCGAGGGCCGGCGTCCCATCGATGTCGGCGCCGTCATCACGCGCGCGCTCACGGCCGCCGGCCTGATGAAATAGCTGCCGGCCGCCTTCCGTCTTTGGGCCTAAGTCGAGCTTATAGTTCGCCGGTGAGGAACGGGTTGGTCATCCGCTCCTGGCCGATGCTGGAGCCCGCACCGTGGCCGCAGATGAATCCGACATCGTCGCCGAGCGGCAACAGCTTGTCCTTGATCGATTTGATCAGCGTGGCGTGATTGCCGCCGGGAATGTCGCTGCGCCCGACCGAGCCGTTGAACAAGACGTCGCCGACATGGGCAAAGCGCATTTCGGTGTTGAAATACACCACGCTGCCCGGCGAATGACCGGGACAATGCAGGATGTCGAAGGTCAATTCGCCGATCGAGACCTTGTCGCCCTCCTCGAGCCAGCGATCGGGCGCGAAATCGCGCACGCCTGAGATGCCGAACCGCGCGCCGCTCGCCACCACATTGTCGAGCAGGAACTTGTCGGCGATATGCGGACCCTCGATCGGCACTTTCAATGCATCGCGCAGCTCCGCGGCGCCGCCGACATGGTCGATATGGCCGTGCGTGAGCCAGATCTTTTCGACCGTGACCCCGGTCTCTTTGATTGCGGCTTCGATCCTCGGCACGTCGCCGCCGGGGTCGATCACGACGGCCTTCTTGGTCGGCTCGTGCCAGAGGATGGTGCAGTTCTGCTCGAACAGCGTCACCGGAACGATGATCGCGCCGGCTTTGGCCTTGGTCTCGGTTTGCTGGGTCATACAGGTCAGTCCATTGATTGGCGAATGTGGCGGAGCAGCCGACCCAGATCAAGGCATGGCCGGGCGGTTCTCATATTTCTCGCTGCCGCTCCGCCGAGATCTGAACCTTATCTATGGTTTGGCGTTGCCTCGCGCAATCGGATTTGGAACGCAGTCGGGTAGCATGGATCAGATCGACAAAGACTGGTGGCGGCGCGGTATTTTCTACCAAATCTATCCGCGGTCATTCCAGGACTCCAATGCGGACGGGGTCGGTGATGTCAGGGGGATCATCGAGCGATTGCCTTATCTGAAGGCATTGGGGATCGACGCCATCTGGCTGTCGCCGATTTTTCCTTCGCCGATGGCGGATTTCGGCTATGACATCTCCGATTACACCGGCATCGACCCTGTGTTCGGTACGATGGCCGATTTCGATACGCTGGTGAACGCGACCCATGAAAGCGGCCTCAAGCTGATCCTCGATCTTGTGCCGAACCACACTTCGGATCAGCACCCATGGTTTATCGAATCTCGAGCTTCTCGCGATAATCCAAAGCGCGACTGGTATATCTGGCGCGATGGCCGACCGGACGGCGGGCTGCCCAACAACTGGCTGTCGGAATTTGGCGGCAGCGCTTGGCAGTACGAGGCCGCAACGGGTCAATATTATTATCACGCGTTCCTCGCCCAGCAGCCGGACCTGAACTGGCGTAACCCGGAGGTGCGCGAGGCGATCTATGATGTGATGCGATTTTGGCTGCGCAGGGGCGTCGACGGGTTTCGCGTTGACGTCATCTGGCATCTGATCAAGGACGCCGAATTCCGCGATAACCCGCCGAATCCGCATTTTCGCGAGGGCCGACCGCCGCACGAAAAGATCGTGATGCAATATTCGACCGACCAGCCGGAGGTGCATGAGGTCGTCGCCGAGATGCGCTGCGTGACTGGAGAGTTTGAGTCGCGCGTCTTGATCGGAGAAATTTATCTTCCGCTGCACCGCCTCGTCGCCTATTACGGCAACGACCTTGCCGGCGCGCAGATGCCGTTCAATTTCGCGCTGTTGTCGACACTGTGGAGTGCGCGTTCGATCGAAAGAATCGTCGCCGACTACGAGAAGGCGCTTCCGGCGGGTGCTTGGCCGAACTGGGTGCTCGGCAATCACGATCGTCCCAGGATCGCAAGCCGGGTCGGGCATGAGCAGGTGAGGGTCGCAGCAATGCTGCTGTTGACCCTGCGCGGAACGCCGACGCTTTATTACGGCGACGAGATCGGCATGCATCAGGTCGCTATTGCGCCCGATCAGGTGCGCGATCCCTTCGAGAAGAACGTACCGGGCATGGGCCTCGGCCGCGATGGCTGCCGCACGCCGATGCAATGGGACGCATCGCCTCATGCGGGATTTTCAACGGTGACGCCGTGGCTGCCGCCGGCGGACGATTTCGTTCATGAGAACGTCGTCAATCTCGAGGCTGACACCAAGTCGATCCTCAACCTCTACAAGGCGCTGATCACACTCAGGATGAAGTTGCCGCAGCTGGTGACCGGTGCCTACGAACCGCTGGCCACCCCGGGAGATATCCTGCTTTATCGCCGAAGCGGAGACGGAGAGCCGATCCTCATTGCTCTCAATTTCGGCGCCGAACCGGTTTCGGTCACCGCGAGTTCGATTGGCTTCGGCAACGAGATCGTGCTGTCGACATTCCTCGACCGCCAAGGCGAAGATGTGCAGGGCGAACTGAACTTGCGCGGCAATGAGGGCGTGATCATCGCCGCGCCGGCTCGGGCCGGATGACCGGCCTTGCGGGCTACCTCGGTGTCGAGGTCGCTGCGCTTCAAGAGATAATCGAGGCCGCCGACGCGGTACCAACGGTATCCGTAAGCGTCGAGGAGCAGCATATGCCTGCCGCGTTCGTTGGCGGGGCTGTGATCCTCGGTCAACAGGTTGACCAGGAGCTTGCCGGCTTCGCCGGGAAGGCCGACGGCGAACGAGACCTCGCGCGGTTTCTCGTCAAGATTATGCACGAACAACACCGAATTGTTGCGCCAGTCATAGCGGATGACGAGAACCGCCGGATCGCCCGTTGCGATCACCTTGAAGTCGCCCCAGCCCACTTCGGGAACTTCCTTGCGCATCCGGATGATGCGCTCGGTCCAATTCAGCATCGAGTTCGGATCGCGCCGCTGCTTGGCCGCGTTGACGTGTTCATAACCGTAAGGCCCCTTGTCGATCACGGGCGTGCAAGGCTTGTCGCTCTCGGTGAATCCGGCATGCGGCTCGGTCGACCATTGCATCGGCGTGCGCGCGCAATTGCGCTCGGGCAGGCCGAGATCGTCACCCATCGCGATCTCATCGCCATAGCGGATCACGGGCGTTCCCGGCAGCGTACACATCAGGCTATAGGCAAGCTCGATCCGCCGCCGGTCGCCGCCCAGCATCGGCGCCAGCCGGCGGCGAATGCCTCGATTATAAAGCTGCATGCCCTTCTCGGGGCCGAACGTCTTAAACACTGTGTCCCGCTGCGCCTTGGTCAATCGACCGAGATCGAGTTCATCGTGATTGCGCAGGAACATGCCCCATTGCGCCGTGGCAGGCCGAGGCTTGGTGGCGTTGAGCGCCTTGGCAAGCGGCCGGCAATCGGCCGACGCCAAGGCGTAGAACAGATGCTGGTTGACCTGGAAATTGAACATCATGTGCATGCGGTCGCCGTCGCGGCCGAAATATTCCATGTCGGTTTCGGGCAGTACGTTGGCTTCGGCCAGGATGATGGCATCGCCCTCACGCCATTGCAGGAATTCTCGGAACGAGCGCAGCATGTCGTATTGCTCGACAGGCTTTCTGACCTTTGCGCCTTTGGTTGATATCACGAACGGCACGGCGTCCATGCGGAAGCCGGACACCCCGAGTTGAATCCAAAAGCCCATGATCTTGAGGATCTCGGCCTGCACGAGGGGATTTGAGGTGTTGAGGTCGGGTTGGAAGTCATAGAAGCGGTGGAAATACCAGGCGCCGGCTTCCTTGTCCCTCGTCCAGGTCGATTTCTGCACGCCGGGAAACACCATGCCTTTGTCGGCATTGGCGGGCTTCTTGTCGGACCAGACATACCAGTCGCGATACGGCGAGTCCTTTGAGCTTCGGGCCTCGCGAAACCACTTGTGTGCATCGGAAGTGTGATTGACGACAAGATCGATGATAACGCGAATGCCGCGTTGCCGGCAGCCATGGGTGAACTCGACAAAGTCGCCGAGCGTCCCGTAGCGGGCATCGACGCCGTAATAGTCCGAGATATCGTAGCCGTCGTCCTTGCCGGGTGACGGCTGAAACGGCATCAACCAGATGGCGGTAATCCCCAGGCCTTGCAGATAGTCGAGCCGCCGCAACAGGCCCTTGAAATCGCCGATTCCGTCGCCGTTGGCATCCATATACGTGCCAACGGAGAGGCAATAGAAGACGCCGTTTTTGTACCAGAGGTCGTCGATCATGCAGAGGCAGCTCTCACCCGTCCGTCTTGCGTCGCCAGCGGCAAAGTAATAAGCGGCGGCGGCTCGACGGGTTCCCGCTTGTTTGCGCGTCCGGACACAAAACCCATTTCCACTTTGCCGGCCGCGCTTTATGTTGCCGCAATGGAATCGCCCACCCGCCAGATCAGCCTCGTGCCCGCGCCGGATCGCCGCCAGTCGGAGACGGCGCTTGCGATCGCCCGTGGCACCGCGCGGCTGTTGCGCTCGCTGGGATTTTCCTGCATCAGCGAATTGCCGCTGCCGTCGGGACGGCGCGCCGATCTGGTGGCGCTGAACGAGCGCGGCGAGATCTGGATCGTCGAGATCAAATCCTCGCTTGAGGATTTGCGCGCCGATCACAAATGGGAAGACTATCGTGCCCATTGTGACCGGTTGTTCTTTGCGTTCACGCAGGATTTGCCGTGCGAGATTTTTCCGAAGGAAACCGGCCTGATCGTGGCCGATGCCTATGGCGCGCATTTGCATTGCGAAGCGCCGGAGCACCGCCTGCCGGCCCCGACGCGGAAACTGATGACGGTGCGGTTCGCAATCGCCGCCGCACAGCGGATCAACCGGCTGGTCGATCCGCTCGGACACGGCGAGTTTTAGCGAATTGAATCGTGGCCACTGTCCGGGCAACCGTGAACACCCTATGGTTTTCGGCTGCGGGCAGGCGTATTGTTTGGCTTTCGGCGCTGTCTATTGTGTTTCGGCAGATTGAAATTACGAATGATGGTTTCAGGCAGGAGATTTCACACATGCGTGGACGCATAAATTTCGCTCGGCTCTTGTTCGGCGGATTCCTCATCGGTGGGCTCGTCTTTTCGGTCGCTCCCTTGCGCGCAGGGCCAGATGACGATGCGGATATTGCAAAGAGTTTGGCGGACATGCTTCGTGCCGGGCGCCAGGTGATTTCCAACAACCAGGGCCTCATCAATGATCCGAATCTTGGCGATAAGGGGCTGAGCGGCCAGGTGGTGCTGCAGCAGGCCATCGCAATCTACAAGAAGGCCACCGGAATTGATCCTTCGAGCATTGAGCCCGCCTCCAGATTTGGCAGGCTTATGCATGCCCAGATGGAGGCGATCGTCGAGGCGATCGACGCCAATCAGGCCACCATCAACGCCAAAGGGGTCGGCTTCAAAGCATTCATTCCGGCCGTGTTTGCTCGGCTGGTCAATGAATCTTTTGAGAACCACGCCAAGAACGAAGCCCAGGTCAAGGTCACGGCCCCAGAACAACTGGTGAGGAACCGCAAAGCTCGACCGGACCCGTGGGAAAGCGATGTGATCGCCACTAAACTCCTGCAGCCGGATTGGCCGCGCGGGCAAGCCTATGCGGCTGAAGTCGATACA
>Ga0209153_1000114_pt1 | contig 40891 bp, 43 predicted proteins | sample GraSoiAngelo_120_FD_185877 | JGI IMG/M metagenome (GOLD analysis project Ga0209153, IMG submission 185877) | Grasslands soil microbial communities from the Angelo Coastal Reserve, California, USA - 14_0919_09_20cm (SPAdes) (version 2) | ecosystem: Environmental > Terrestrial > Soil > Grasslands ... | reverse complement strand
GTGCGGTCGTTCATCCACTTCACCGGGCGCCGAAGCCGCTCGCAGGCGAAGAGCGCCATGGCGTGCTCGGGCTGGATCTGGTTCTTGCAGCCGAACCCGCCGCCGACGTCGTCGGCCTTGCAGCGCGTTGACGCCTGCGCCCACGGTGTTCATCATCCTTGGCGGCGCGGTCGCCTACTACGTAGTGTGCCAACTCCGTGGAGTGGTAGCCATGATGAAGAACCTCGTAACCGGACTCGTCCTGGCGGCTTTGCTGATCATGGGATTGCTTGCCTTCGCCCAGAAACATGAAGGGTGCTGGCACGGGCACTCGATCAAAACCCTTAAGCCCTGCGGCTCAGTCAGCTCTTCAATATAGCGCTGGCCGCGCCGGTATTGCGGCCAAGGCTACACCGGATAGCCCGGCGATTGGCGCGCCAGGCCGTCGAACGCGTCGAGCAGTCGTTCGCGCCACGCGTAGACCGGGTCGTCGGCTTCGAGCAATTTGAATGGGCTGACGACGCGCGCCCATTGGAAACCGCCGAACACGATGTAGTCGGCGTAGTTCGGCACCTTGCCGCCGCGATAGGGCTGTGTCTTCAGCGTCAGCCGCATCGGCTCGAGCGATTTGCGAAAGCCTGCGACGGATTTGTCGCGGCCGGCCATCGCCTCCTCGAGCGGCTTGCCCAACCGTGCCTCGCGACTCTTGCGAAAATAGTCGGCGTCGACTGGCGCCAGATGGCCGGGAATGTCGGCCACGATCAGCGGAAAGATGCCGCCGATTACGGCTATATCGCCCCACCCGTTGATCAGGCGGCTGACGGCGCGGCCGCCGTCGCCGCCGAACAGCGACGGCCGGTCCGGATAGGTATCTTCCAGATAATTCGCGATCACCCAGGAATCGACCACTGCGTTTTGGCCGTCGAGCATCACCGGGACCTTGTCGGATCCATGCGGGGCAATCGCCGCCTTCTCGGTGAAGCGCCATGCAATCGAATCCGCGGATAATCCCTTGTGCGCGAGCGCCATCCGCGTCCGCCAGCAGAACGGGCTGAACGGACGCGCCGCGTCGGTGCCGACCAGTTCGTAGAGTTTTAGGGGCATCGGTGAATTACACCACTTCTGTCATGCCCCGCGCAAGCGGGCATCCGGTACGCCGAGACGCATGCAGGAATCGCGACCGCCGGCGTTTACTGGATCATCCGCTTTCGCCGATGATGACATCCAATGCCTACCGCACCACCGAGGCGGTCTGCCCGAACAGGATCTTGCGCTCTTCCTCGGTGCGGATCGCGGGCTGACCGAAATTCGGATTGACCTCTTTGGCCTTGGCGTAGGCGCGTTCGGTGGCGGGGCGGACCTTGATGGTTTCGAGCCAGCGCTTGAGATGCGGGAACTGGTCGATGTCCTGACCCTGGTTCTTGTAGCCCACGACCCACGGGTAAGAAGCCATGTCGGCGATCGAATAGTCTTTCGCGATGAACTCGCGATCGGAGAGGCGCTTGTTGAGCACGCCATAAAGCCGGTTGGTCTCGTTCACGTAGCGGTCGATCGCATATGGAAGCTTTTCCTGCGCGTAATTGCGGAAGTGATGGTTTTGGCCAGCCATCGGCCCGAGCCCGCCCATCTGCCAGAACGTCCACTGGATCGCATCGTAACGGCCGTAGAGCTCGGCGGGGAGGAACTTGCCGGTCTTCTCCGCGAGGTACAACAGCATCGCGCCGGATTCGAAGATCGAGATCGGCTTGCCGCCGCCTTTCGGCTCGTGGTCGACCATCGCCGGGATCCGGTTGTTCGGCGCGATCGCCAGAAACTCCGGCTTGAATTGATCGCCCTTGCCGATGTTGATCGGAAAAATCTTGTATTTGAGCCCGGTCTCTTCGAGGAACATCGTTATCTTGTGGCCGTTCGGCGTGGTCCAGTAATACAGGTCGATCATGGCGTGTTCCCGCTCAATTTATCAGGCATCGCGAAGTGGATGCCATTGCATGAATGTCGCCACTGGAGCTGCTTGAGTCAATGGTGGGCGCACAAAAGTGATCGCGCTTCCCGGCGGGCCGGACGTGGCGTTAGCTGACGCGGCCGTGTTCGCGAAGGAATTTTTCGCCATCGTCGGTGACCGTCACCACCAATCCGAAACCAGCGATCGCCTCACGCGTGACATAGCCGCGATCGGCCGCGTCCTCCCAAATCGTCAACCGGGGGCATGAGGTTCGCCAGGTCGCGACCACTTCCGGGTAAACCCTCGGCTCACGCGCCACCCATTCAACGAAATCAAGCACCAGCGGATCGGCCGTCTCGGTCACCGGCTTTCTCCTTCACTTGGATGCCGCAGAGCTGCCTGCGAACAACAACAGCCAGCCACCATAAAGAATGTAATAACCCGCGACCGTCGTGATCAGCCGGTTGGCCCAGGTGCGGAATTGCGCGTCGCTCATCGCCTCCAGGATGCGCCGCGCCAGCGTGGTGCCGAGCATCGAGGCTGCAATCGCGACCGCGGCCAGCACGGGATCGAGAGTGGCGGCCTGATCGATGATGCCGCCGAAATAGATCAGCTTGGTGAAGTGGCTGGCGACCTGGCAGGTGGCCTTGGTGGCGACGACCTGGCGGCGATCGAACTTGCCGCCGAGAAAAAAGGTATCCATCAACGGCCCGGAGACGCCGGTCATCAGCATCAGGCTCATGCAGACCCAGCCGTAGAACGCGCCCTGCCAGACGCTGTCCGGATTGGGCTTGACGCCTTTCGGCATCAGCCGCGCCATGAACGGCGTCACCCCTAGCAACAGTAATGCAATGGGCTTGTCCGGCACGTAGCGGGTGATCGACCACAGCGTGAGCGCCAGCGCGCAGCCGATCAGATAGACAGCGACCGGCCGCCAGCGAATATGGGCCCGCCACAGGAACGCGCGCCAGCCGTTCGAGGCCATCTGCGTGATCGCGTGCAGCACCATCGCGGTGGGCAGCGGCATCAGCGCCAACAGCACGCCGATCAGGATCAACCCGCCGGCCATGCCGAACAGCCCCGACAGGAACGCTGTCGCGACCATCAACAATCCCAGCGCTGCAATCACGAGCGGCGTCATTCGAATCTCCGCTTGTAGTTGTGCCTTGCTTGGACGGGGCGCGCAAACTGAGTTACCTTGCCCTGGCATCAGTTTTCTTGAGGGTAAGGCCTGGAGATGCGGCGGCTCTTGTTTCTCAACGGCATCAAGGCGTTCGAAGCCGCGGCGCGCAGCGGAAGTTTTGCCGCCGCCGGCCTTGAGCTCCACGTCTCGCCGGCCGCGGTCAGCCGGATGGTGCATCTGCTGGAACAACGCCTCGGCGTCGCGCTGTTCGAGCGCAAGGCGAACCGGCTGGCGATGACGGCGGCGGGACGCGCCTATCAGAGCGGGCTGACGCCGATCTTCGATGCGCTCGCAAGCCTCACGGCGCAGGTGACGGCCTCTTTGAGCGTGCGGGTGCTGACCATCGGCGTCGGTCCGACCTTCGCGATGCGCTGGCTGATCCCGCGACTGGCGGATTTTCGCCGCGAGGAGCCGGACATCGATGTGCGGATCACCACCGGCGGCGCGGCGGCGCCGTTCGGCGATGACTGGAGCTGCGGCATCACGCTCGGCAACGGCGAATGGCCTGGGCTTGCCGCCGAACCGCTGTTTGCCGCCGACCTCTTGCCGGTATGCGCACCACGGCTCGCCAGAGACCTCAAGCGGCCCGCCGATTTGAAAGGACCAAGCCTGCTGCGCGTCGCGCATGCCACTGAGGACTGGCCGTTGTGGCTCAAGGCTGCCGGCCTCGCGCGCACCACCGCGCGCGGACCGGAGTTCGGATATTACGGCCAGGCGCTGCAGGCCGCCGTCGACGGGCTCGGCGTCGCCATGGGCATCCGGCCCTATATCGACGACGATCTTGCCGCGGGAAGATTGGTCGCGCCTTTTGCGCTCAGCGTTCCCAAGGGCATGCGCTGGTATCTGGTCTATCGCGGCTTCCAGCGCGAGCAGCGCGATTTCGCAAGCTTCCGGCGCTGGATCATTCGCGCCGCGGCGGAGCCGGCGGCGCGCGGCAAGGCGGCCGGCAAGGTGCAGCGTCATGCCGGTTGAGAGAATCGATACGCTTGTGATCGGCGGCGGCCAGGCCGGGCTCGCGATGAGTTACCGCCTCAAGCAGCGCGGGCTGGCCCATCTCGTGCTCGAGCGGCGCCGGATCGCCGAACGCTGGCGCAGCGAACGTTGGGATGGGCTGAAATTTCAGTTTCCCAACTGGTCGGTGCGGCTGCCGGATTTTCCATATCCCCACGCCGATCCCGACGGCTTTGCGACGTCCGGCGATATCCTGGCCTACATCAACGCCTATGCCGATTTTGTCGCGCCGCCGATCCGTTGCGGCGTCGCCGTGACACGGCTGCGATGTTGTGACGGCGCATCCGGCCTCGTTGCCGAAACCTCCGATGGCACGATCGAGGCCAGCAATGTCGTGGTGGCAACCGGACCCTATCAGCGCCCGGCGATACCGGCCTTGCTGGATGACGGCAGCGGCATTTTTCAGGTCCACGCCAGCCAGTACCAAAATCCGGATCAACTGCCACCGGGCGCGGTACTGGTGGTCGGCGCCGGCGCTTCCGGCGCGCAGATCGCCGAGGAGCTTCTTCGCGCCGGCCGCCGAGTCTATCTCTCGCTCGGGGCGCATACGCGCCTGCCGCGTCGCTACCGCGGCCGCGACCTGATCTGGTGGCTGAGCGCTATCGGCATCGATCAGACCACCGTCGAAGCCCGCGGACCATCGCGATTGCTGCCCGTGATCACGGGCGCCTATGGCGGCCACACCATCGATTTTCGCCGCTTTGCGGCCGAGGGCATCACCTTGCTGGGAAGGGTAACGGCAGCAGGCAATGGCACGATCGATATCGCGCCCGATCTCGCGGCCAGTCTCGCGAGCGGCGATGCCGTCTATCTGGCTTTCCTCGAGATCGTGGATGCGCATGTCAAACAGCACGGGCTGGATTTCCCCGACGATCCCGAGGCCCGCGCGATGCTGCCCGACCCACGCTGCGTCAGCGAACCGCTGCGGCGGCTTGACCTTCGCGGCAGTGGCATCCATTCGCTCGTCTCGGCCACGGGTTATGCTGTTGATTTCGGCTGGATCGACATTCCGGTCCTGGATCCGCGCGGCGAACCCCGTCATGTCAACGGCATCACCGACGTCCCGGGCCTATATTTCCTCGGCCTGCAATGGCTGTCGAAAATGAGCTCGTCCTTCCTGTCCGGCGTCGGTGACGACGCCGCCGTGCTCGCCGAGCACATTGCTTCGCGCAGGTGATGGAACCGCGCTGCAGTCGCCGCCAAAAACTCGGCAGATGTGAACCGCTTCACATTTGCCCGCACCGAAACGTGGTCCCCTGATCCCGCGCAACTTTTCGGGGACCACGGAGATGACCTACACATATGACGGTTTCGATATCGAATCTTTTGAGGCTGGCAAAGGCTTGTGGCACGCCCGCATCAAGCGCGCCGATCTGAGTCCGGTCGTGCTCGACGGCGTGCTGTTTCCGACGCTTGAAGTCGGCTTCGCGTGGTCCGATCCCGATGCCGCGATTGCCGACGCCAAGGCTCACATCGACCAGTTCAGGCGCCGCTATGCGGGCCCCTCGCTGGCGCCGCAGGTTCAGCGCCCGACCGCGCCATAGCCCGGGAAAAGGACCGCAGCCATGCCGCACCTTGAGGGCCAGGAAACGACCCAAGGAACTGGCCAGGGAACGGCGCACGACACGCATGTCCTGGCAGCGTCTTCCCAGCCGGCGCGCTCGAATTGCCCGGACTGCAAGGCGAGCCTGGCCGTGGTCCGGGTCATTGCCGGCCGCGCCGATCGCGAATACTGGACTATGCGATGCACGCGCTGCGGCGGCATCCATCTCGATATCGTCAAGGCGTCGGCCGAGCCCGGCGTGGCCTGACGAGATCGCGCAACGAACCTCAGCCCGGCGCTTGCGGCGGCGGCTTTTCGTCCGCGAGCAATCCGGCGGACGTCAGCGCGAGGCGGAGCATGCGCGCCAGGTCGAGCTTGCGATAGGGCTTGGCGAGCAGCAGCACGCCGGAATCCAGCCGGCCGTGATGGATGATGGCGTTTTCGGTATAGCCGGAGGTGAACAACACTTTCAGCGACGGGCGGCGCCGCGTCATTTCCGCCGCGAGTTGGCGGCCGTTCAGACGTCCGGGCATGATGACGTCGGTGAACAACAGGTCGAACGCCGCGCCGCCATCGGCGATGGCAAGGGCTTCGCTGCCGTTGGCGGCCGACAGCGTCTTGTAGCCGAGGCCCTGAAGCTGCGTGCGGACATAAGCGCGCACCAATTCATCATCCTCGACCACCAGGATGGTCTCGTGACCGCCCTCGATCTCGGGGCTCTCGGCCCCCGCAAGTTCTTCCGGCGCGGCATCGGCCTGCGGCAGATAGAGACGGAAGGTCGTGCCGTAGCCCTCTTCGCTGTAGACCTTGATGTGTCCGCCCGATTGCTTGACGAAGCCGTAGACCATGCTCAGCCCGAGCCCGGTCCCCTTCCCGACTTCCTTGGTCGAAAAGAACGGCTCGAACACCCGATCGATGATATCGGCCCGAATTCCGATTCCGGTATCGCTGACCGCGACCATCACATAGTTCCCCGGCACAACGTCGCCGTTAGCCGCGGCATATTCCTCGTCGAAGGTCACGTTCTTGGTTTCCAGGACGAGCTTGCCGCCTTGGGGCATGGCGTCGCGCGCGTTGATCGCAAGATTGAGCAGCGCAGAGGAGAGCTGTCCCGGGTCGACCAGCGCCGCCCATAGCTGGTCCGTCAGCATCGATTCGATCTCGATATGCTCGCCGAGCGTCGGCCGCATCAGCTTTGCCGATTCCACGATCAGCCTGTTGACGTCGACCTCGCGCGGCCGCAGCGGCTGCTTGCGGGCGAAGGCCAACAGATGCGCGGTGAGCTCCGCGCCGCGGTCCGCCGCCTCGCTGATCAGCTTGACGATCGCGGCGAGGTCGGGCTTGGAGACCTCCGCAGCCAGGATTTCGATGGTTCCGGTGATCACGGTGAGCACATTGTTGAAGTCATGCGCTATGCCGCCGGTGAGCTGGCCGATCGCTTCCATCTTCTGGGCCTGCCGCAGCTGCTCCTCCGCGGCGATCTTGTGGGTCAGATCCCTGACGAAGGCATTGAACAAATAGCCGCTGCCGCGTCGATGCAGCTTCAACGACACCTCGATCTTGACCATCTCGCCGTCCTTGCGGATGGCATCGATTTCAAAACGATCGCCGGCGGCCGCGTCCGCCTCATTGCGCAGCAATCGTTCCTTCATTTGCTGGCGATGCAATTGAAGCTCCTCCGGCAGGATCAGCGTGGTCAGGTGTTTTCCCAACACCTCCTGCCGCGACCATCCGAAGATGGCCTCGGCCCGTGGATTCCATTCGAGAATGTTGCCGGCCTCATCGCTTTGGATGAACGCGTCGAGCGCGTTTTCGATGACGTCCCGCGCCATCTGTTCGCTCTCAAGCAGCGCCCGCTGCGCTTTTTTCTGCGCCTCGATCTCCCGATTGAGGGCCGCCGTCTTGGCGCGCGACTCCGCCGCCATGTCCGCGAACTCGCGCGCCAGAACGCCGATCTCATAGCCGCCTCCGGTCGGCAGGGCGACCGCCTGGTCGCGCGAGAAGCCCTGCACCACCCTGGTCATCTGCACCAGCGGGCGGGTCAGTGAACGGGCGACGATGACCGCCAGCACAAACGCGCAAAACGCCGCCGCGAATCCGGCCATCAGGCTGGAGTCGCGAACCGCAGAGGTAGCCACCGTGAGGTCCTGGTACGCCAAGGCCTGAACCAGGACGACCCGCGGGCCGTCGGCCAGCCGCACCGACGCCAGCCCGATACCGAAACGCCGGCCAGCACGATCCGCCATCAGCCGCGGCGCCGAATCGTCGCTTGCCAGGATTTGCGCGAAATCCGGAAAGTCGTCCTGGATCTGATACTGCTTGCCAAATTCGAAACCGAATTGGCGAGCCGGATCGGGATGCACCAGATAGTCACCCCGCTCATTGACGACATAGCTGCGGCCGCCTCTGGTAGGGTTCGAGCGGATCCGGTCAAACGCCGGCCGCATATCGACATTGATGATCACGATGCCAAACGGCCGCCCGTCCGGCGCATGCACCGAGGTTGCGACGCGCAGCACCGGGATGCGCGGGGATTCGATACTGAGATCGATCTGCGAGACATAGACCTCGCCGGCTGGCAATCGGATGGTCTGCCTGAAGGCCTCGCGATCGCCCTTGCGCTGCAACTCATCGTCCGGAACGATCCGTGGGGGGACGCCGGCCTCGGAACGGTCCACCCGAACCAGTTCGCGCCCGCCATCGTCAGCCCCGATGTAACGGAACTCGTGATAATTCGGCTTGGAGACGAGTTCCGCCGCGAAATGCAGGGCCAGGCGCCTGCGCCACTCGGCCTCGGTGGCGGCAGCCGGCTCGCCCCCACGATCGAGATGCGCCGTCATGATGTCGATGACTTCGTTGGAGGCGCGAAAGGCGAGCACATCGGCCCGCGCACCGCGAACCGAGGCCGCAAGCTCATTGGCGAGCAATTCGGCGTGGGTATCGATGCGGTCCAGCGCCCGAGGCAGGGCAAACGTGGCGATATTGCGAAAGGTCAGCACCCCGACCGCTATCGTCGCCAGCAGCACCAGCGCGACCATCGCAATCGTCAATCGGGTCGACAACCTCATCGATTGTCCCTTGGGGAGCACGCCTTCAACGATGGTTCGATGTCAGCCCCAATGTGCCGCTTGGTCAATCTCGAATCAGCGGGCCAGACGAACTTACACGCCATCTTTGTGGATTGGCGCGTAAACGGATGACAGCTGGCGACGATTCCTGGGATGGCCGCGCCGGCGGTGAGGCCGCCGCCCACCGCGCGCCTCGACGCGCGGCACGAGTGAGGAGGTCGCCCTGAGGTGGCGCGCCTGCCGTTCCATGGAGGCCCTCGGGCCAGATACCGGTGCAGGGCGACGCGTGAACGTCTTCACGACTTGGTGCGACCAAGCTAGCGTCTGCGCTCGCGAAATGGCGCGGGCCGTTTCCCCACAAAGACAGCCAAGAGAGAATTCCCATGCGATTTTCGAGCGACGATTTGCGCGCGGCGACGGCCGCCGGCGCCATCGATTCCAAACAGCTCGAGGCGCTGCTCTCGTTCCTCGCGACGCGTCAGCCCGCCCAGCCGGCGGCGGCGCCGAAATTCGATGTGGTGCACGTGCTGTGGTACCTGGGAGCGCTGGTCGTGATCTCGGCGATGGGCATGTTCTCGACGCTGGCGTTCTCGCAAATGGGCGGCCAGGCGCTGGCCGCCACCGCGCTGGTCTATGCCGCGCTGTTCGGCGGCGTCGGTCATTATCTCTGGGCGGTCCGCCGGCTTCGCATCCCCGGCGGTCTGCTGATCGCAATCGCGGTCTCGATGATCCCGCTCGCCATCTACGGTGTCCAGGACACCTATGGCGCCTGGAACCAGTTCGGCAAGCCGGGAACGGTTCGCGACTTCTACGTCTGGATCAAGGGCAGTTGGATTTTCATGGAAATCGGCACCATTGCAGGTGCTGTGATCGCGCTGCGCTACTACCGCTTTCCCTTCATCGTCTTCATCATGGCGTTTGCGTTGTGGTTCATGTCGATGGACATCGTGCCCTGGATCACCGGCTCGCCGACCGGCAACTGGGAGACCTCGCGCCGCATCTCGGTGGGCTTCGGCCTCGGCATCATCGCGCTGGCGGTGATCGTCAACATGCGGCAGCGCTCCGGCGATTTCGCGTTCTGGCTCTATCTGTTCGGCGTCATGACCTTCTGGGGCGGCATTACCGCGTCGTCCTATGGCACGCCCGTCGACAAGGCGCTGTACTGCGCGATGAACTTTGGTTTCCTGCTGCTCGCGGCATTTCTGGGCCGCCGCGTCTTTGCGGTGTTCGGCACCATCGGCATCGCGTTCTATCTCGGCGATCTCGCCGACAAGGTGTTCAAGGATTCGATGCTGTTCCCGTTCGCGCTGTCGCTGATCGGCGTCGGCATCATCGCGTTCGGACTGTATTATCACCGCCATCAAGCCGCCATCGGCGGCTGGGTCGAGCGGCATTTGCCGGATGCGCTGAAGCGGCTGCGGCCCGCCAATGCAGTGGCGTGACAGCTGCCGCCAAAACCATATTGGCTCTTTTCCGGACGCGGCCGCGGCCCCATATTCCGGCCATGGCGAAGAAACCCGACTCCCCAAAAAAATCCGGCAAAACCCCGAAATCAAAAGCGCACCGCCCCGACGTGCAGCCGATCGGGCCGGCGCTGGCGGAACTGCTCAATCCCGCGATCAACCGCGGCGATGCCGGCATGGGATCGGGCACCGGCCTGCAGCCGCCGCCGGATAATTCCTGGGACCGCCGCGCCGGCGGCGAAGCCGCCGCGCATCGCGCACGGGCCTCAACGCGCGGCACGAGCGAGGCGGTGGGAAAGCGCGATGCGGCTACGAGCGGCACCTCCCGTGCGTCGCCCTCACCCAACCCTCTCCCGCAAGCGGGAGAGGGCTCCAGGCGGCTAGCGCCGCGTGCTGATCGAACAGGTGTTCCGGGCGCTGCAGGAAATGATTCCGTGAACGCGCCACCTGCGTCCCCTCTCCCGCTTGCGGGGGAGGGACAGGGTGGGGGTGCCTCCACGAGTCCAGCCTTCAACGAAGCGCAGCGCGGTTTCGACGAAGCGCCGCAGGCGCATTACGGCACCGCGGCGACGATCCCGACGCTCGACCCCGAGCTGGCGCGGCAGTTGGGCCTGCCGACCGCGGAGGATGATGAAGAGGCGCTGGCGCGGCCGCCGCGCAGCAAGATGGAAGCGCTGGGCGTCAAGGCGACCGCCGATGCGCTGGAAAACCTGATCCGCGAGGGCCGTCCCGAATTCAAAGGCGAAGACGGCTCGCTGAAAGTGTGGACGCCACACCGCCCGCCGCGCCCGGAGAAATCCGAAGGCGGCGTGCGCTTCGTGATCAAATCCGACTACGAGCCGAAGGGCGATCAGCCGACCGCGATCGCCGAACTGGTCGAAGGCATCCAGCGCAACGACCGCACGCAGGTTTTGCTCGGCGTCACCGGAAGCGGCAAGACCTACACCATGGCCAAGGTGATCGAGGCGACGCAGCGCCCTGCCCTGATCCTGGCGCCGAACAAGACGCTGGCGGCGCAGCTCTACGGCGAGTTCAAGAATTTCTTTCCCGACAACGCGGTCGAGTATTTCGTCTCCTACTACGACTACTACCAGCCCGAGGCTTATGTGCCGCGGACCGACACCTATATCGAGAAGGATTCCTCGATCAACGAGCAGATCGACCGCATGCGCCACTCGGCGACGCGCGCGCTGCTCGAGCGCGACGACGTCATCATCGTCGCTTCCGTGTCGTGCATCTACGGTATCGGCTCGGTCGAGACCTATACCGCGATGACGTTTGCGCTGAAGAAGGGCGAGCGCATCGATCAGCGGCAGTTGATCGCCGACCTCGTCGCCCTGCAATACAAGCGCACCCAGGCCGATTTCACCCGCGGCACGTTTCGCGTGCGCGGCGACGTCATCGACATTTTTCCGGCGCACTATGAAGACCGCGCCTGGCGCGTGAACTTGTTCGGCGACGTCGTCGAGAATATCGAGGAGTTCGATCCGCTCACCGGCCACAAGCAGGACGATCTCGAATTCATCAAGATCTACGCCAATTCGCACTACGTAACGCCGCGGCCGACGCTGGTGCAGGCGATCAAGTCGATCAAGGGCGAATTGAAATTGCGGCTCGACGAGCTCAACAACCAGGGCCGCCTGTTGGAGGCGCAGCGATTGGAGCAGCGCACCACCTTCGATCTCGAGATGATGGAGGCGACCGGAAGCTGCGCCGGCATCGAGAACTATTCGCGCTATCTCACCGGACGCCGCCCCGGCGAGCCGCCGCCGACCTTGTTTGAATATGTGCCTGACAACGCGCTGGTGTTCGCCGACGAAAGCCACGTCACCGTCCCGCAGATCGGCGGCATGTTCCGCGGCGATTTCCGGCGCAAGGCGACGCTTGCGGAATACGGCTTCCGGCTGCCCTCGTGCATGGACAACCGGCCGCTGCGCTTCGAGGAATGGGACATGATGCGCCCGCAATCGATCGCGGTGTCGGCGACGCCGTCAGGCTGGGAGCTCAACGAATCCGGCGGCGTGTTCGTAGAACAAGTGATCCGCCCCACAGGCCTGATCGATCCTCCCGTGGATATCCGCCCGGCGCGCACGCAAGTCGACGATCTCGTCGGCGAGGTCCGCGCAACCGCTGCGGCCGGCTATCGCTCGCTGATCACGGTCTTGACCAAGCGGATGGCGGAAGACCTCACCGAATATCTGCACGAGCAGGGCATCCGGGTGCGCTATATGCACTCCGATATCGACACCATCGAGCGCATCGAGATCATCCGCGACTTGCGCCTCGGCGCGTTCGACGCGCTGGTCGGCATCAATTTGTTGCGCGAGGGCCTCGACATTCCCGAATGCGCGCTGGTGGCAATTCTTGATGCCGACAAGGAAGGCTTTCTGCGCAGCGAGACCTCGCTGATCCAGACCATCGGCCGCGCCGCGCGCAATGTCGACGGCAAGGTGATCCTCTATGCCGATGCGATCACCGGCTCGATGCAGCGCGCCATCGCCGAGACCGACCGCCGCCGCGAAAAGCAGGTCGAGTACAACAGCGCCAACGGCATCACGCCGGCGAGCATCAAGCGCTCGATCCACGACATCATGAACAGCGTCTACGAGCGCGACCATGTGCTGGTCGAGATCGGCGACGGCGGCATGGCCGACGACGTGATCTCGATCGGACACAATTTCGAGGCGGTGTTGTCCGACCTCGAAACCCGGATGCGCGAGGCCGCCGCCGATTTGAATTTCGAGGAAGCGGCAAGATTGCGCGACGAAGTCAAACGCCTGCGCGCCACCGAAATGGCCGTGGTCGACGATCCCTCCGTCAAACAGCGCACGGTACAGACCAAGGCCGGCGCCTATGCCGGCACCAGGAAGTACGGCGATGCCGCGAATCTGCCGGCAGCCGCGCTGAAAAAGCGCGGCGGTGCGTCTTCCCCCTCGCCCCGCCCTTCGCGGGGAGAGGGTCGGGGTGAGGGGCGCCCCACGGGCGGTGCCTCCGCCACCTCCAAAATCCACAAACCCCATCTCGACGAAATGCACGGCCCGGAATCCCTGCCCTATCGGGCCGGCCGCACGAACGCGCGCAAACCTCCGCGCGACGAGAGCGCGGGCACCGGCAGCAAAATCTTCCAGCCAACCGACTCGCGCCAGTCCGGCCCCGAATTCGGCCCCGCCCCCCGCTCCAGCGGCGGCGCGCCGGGGCATAGGGGTGGATGGAAGAAGCGCTGAACCGCCGGTGTCAGACATCGGCATCCTGAACGATCCGATCAGCCTGATCGCGATCGCGCTGTTGCTCGGCAGTCCCGGCTTGGCGTTGGGCGGAATTCCCGGCGCGCTGTTATGGCCTACCCATCGCCTCGCCGGCGCGGCTCTCGGCGCCGTCACCGGTTTTGTCATCTGGCTAGCGGGGTGGATGATCCTGAACGATGTGATCTAGAGTCGCCCGAACTTGCAAAGCTAGCAATTCGAGCGAATTCGGTTACACCCGCCTGATGAAACTCGGCTTCGAAGAATCCCAATCGGCGTATTCCAGCGGCTCGCAAAGTGCCCGCGCATGGACCGAGGCATGGGTCAGCGCCTGGGCCTACTGCCCACATTGCGGCAACGCGAAGATTTCTTCCTTCCCCAACAACAGTCCGCTTGCGGATTTCCTCTGCACGTCATGCAACGAGGAATTCGAACTAAAGAGCCAAAAGGGAAAATTCGGAACGCGGGTTGTGGACGGCGCATTCAAGACGAAGTGCGACCGTCTCGCAGCAAGCAACAATCCGAATCTGTTCCTGATGAACTACGATCTCAAGTCGCTCGCGGTGGTTAATCTTTTCATCGTGCCAAAACATTTTTTTGTCCGCGAGATTATCGAGGAACGAAAGCCGCTGGCTATCACTGCGCGCCGCGCCGGCTGGATTGGATCGAACATCCTGCTCAGCCGCGTTCCGGAATCCGGCAAAATTCACATCGTTCGGGGTAGCGTGGTTCGGGAGAAGGAGCTCGTTCTCGCAGAATGGCAAAGGACGCTTTTTCTCAGAAATGAATCTCCGGAGACGCGGGGCTGGCTGCTCGATGTCATCAAGTGCGTGGAATCGCTCGGCAAGCGAGACTTCACGCTTGACGAGGTCTACGCTTTCGAGCGGCATCTCGGCGATCTCTATCCCGGCAACCAGAACATCAAGCCGAAGATACGTCAGCAGCTTCAATATTTGCGTGATCGCGGATTTATTGATTTCGTCTCGCGTGGAAACTATCGTTTGCGATCCTAGGAGACCCGCATGGCCTGGTTTCTCAACTTGTACAAATGTGAGCGTTGCAGGCGCCGATGGGCCGACGAATGGTCCTGCACGTGCGACGATACGTGCCCGCATTGCGGCATGCGGGACATGACTCCGTACAAGAGCGAGGAGCTCACCACGTTGATTGAAGAGGAAGGCAAGGAGTTCGTCGTGCTTTGGTCGCCCGAGACGGCGGAACACGAGCCCGATTATCGCGAGCTGGGCCGTTTCCCGTCACGAGAGAAAGCATTGGAATTTTTATCCGCCGACGGCTGAGCCAAACACCCATGATTTTTGCCCTCGCGCGGCGTGCGCGCAAACAGAAAATTCGCCCGTGGGATCAACGTGATTCTACCTGTCCAGTCCCCCCTTGCAAAAATATTTCGCTTTCGGCGTCGGGCAAATCATCTCTACAGATTCGCCCGTCTCGGCCCTCACGAGGGGCGTATCGCGATCGTCACGGACGTTGGGCACGAGATGCGGTGGACGCGGCAGCGTCGGGCGCGCAATGGGATCGCAGGGCGGGTCTTCATGGGCCTGTGAGCAATCGAAGGCGCGCGGACGACAGATGTTGCTCGCGGACGGCAAAAGCGTGTGGTCCTGGCACCCGTTGCTGGTGTCAAGTTGGCGGAGGCAAGTCGGCCCAACCGGGCGCGGGCATGCCGCTCATTCGCCAACGACGGTGACAAGACGAATTCGTCGCCGGGGAGAGCGCGCTATAAGCCGTTAAAACCATTGCGTGTGGGAACGCCGGGTGAGAGCGGTGGACCTGTGGTGACGACGCTCGTGTGCTTTCTGCTTGTTGCACGCGAGGCTGCGGGTGCATTGGGCACCCGGTGTTCCCCACGCCCTCCTTTTCGAGGCGAGTGGTTTGCACGGCTCGGGGCATTGCGCCCGCGAGATCGAGAACGCATGTCCCTGCGCTGTCATGCCCCGCCACCGGGTCGCGCGAATGCGCGCCCGATGACAGGCTCCGGCGGGGCATCCAGTACGCCGCGGCTTCTCGATTCAATCACCGGCGTCTCTGGAATACTGGGTCGCCCGGTCAAGCCGGGCGATGACATCAGAAGAAATTGGCTGTTTGAAACGTGAAGTCGATATAAGCGAAGCGCCTTGCGGCGATGGGCTTCGCGTTTTCAACGCGCGGCGGCAAATAACGGGGTGGGGACGCGCTTCGCCCGGGAGGATTAAGGAAGCGCCCCCACCCGCCCGACGGCGCCCAACGTTGCCGGTCTGACAACGCCGGCGCCGCCGATTTCGTGAACCTGTTGACCAAACCGCAGGGCACGGGAGATGTTTCATTAAATCGAGGACAGGTTCCCTCCACCCGACTCATGCGCTCGCGAGCCCGTTTCGAACATCCTCAAATGGCGATCCGAACGATCGCGTCACCCGCGATCCGGTTCCTCCGCGCCTTGAGGAAAGCTCTGTGGTTCGAGCATGATTTCTTCGAGACCTGGTGGCCTGCGATGACAAATCTTTTTGCCGATTGATCGCGGCGCGATTCCGTTCACAATGCAACCGGTAGATGCGAGTCGGGCCCGACCGGCGGAGAAAATAAATGGCCGAGGATCTCAACCGGCAGCGCGTATTGAATTTTCTCGAGACGTTTTACGCGCGCGATACCGAAGGCGCGCTGGCGCGGTGCAGCGACGACGTCAGCTTCCTCGCCAACGCGCCGGTGGACATCCTGCCGCATATGGGCGGCCATCACGGCAAGGCCGAGGTGCGGAAGATGTGGCAGACGATCCACGCCCGCTATTCCGACATGCGCTACGAGGTGCCGATCGTCGTCGCCGACGGCGACAAGATCGCGACGCTGATCCGCGTGTTCTTCCGCAAGAGCGAGAACGAGCGGATCGTGCAATTCGATCTCGCCGCCTTTTACACCCTGCGTGACGGCTTGATCACCGAGATCCGCGAGATCCTGGATTCCTTCGATCTGGTGCAGCAGATCCTGGAGCGCGATGTCGCGGAGGCGCTGACCGGCAAGCCCGGCGGAATTTGAGCTCGAAACGCGTCATGACAACCGTTCCCGGTTGAACCTGATCCTCGCCCGTGGCGACCCATCACGAGGCTAATTTCCGGGCCTCGACAGGCGCTCTATCCTCCATGAAAATCGCATTGCTTGTCGTGTTGGGTCTGATTTTGGGCGCGCTGGGCGGCGCCGCGCTCGGCATCGGGGCCGGGCTTGCCTGGGTCGAGATCTTCAAGACCACGGGACTTGAAGGCTACAGCGGCATGCTGGTGTTCTTCACCTTCATGCCGCTCGGCGCCATCATCGGCGGCCTCGGCGGCGCGCTGCTGTTCGGCGTGCTGGCGTTGCGCGACGCAGCGATCGCCATCGAGCGCGAGCCGATCCGCCATGACCCGTAGTCGCGATGACGCAAAGCGCGTCGGCTGACGAAGGTTCACCAGCAAGACTTGCCCAGAAGACGTGCGGGTATGTCGGTGAATCGCCGCATATTGGCCGCGATGCGGTCAAAATCGGCAGCCCTGATAGCGTCACTTAACGTCGTCGTGCGGGGGACTTCCGCGCTCGCTTCACATGCGAAAACAAGGAAATAGCCGATGAACGCTATCAATCGTTCCGAACAACTTGAAACAGCTGAAGTGGATACCGATCTCGAGGCGGTGTCGGAAGTCGAAGCCGGCATTCGTGATTTCGTGCGTAACGACATCGCCTATCTGCGCCGGCCGCCGGTCGTCGCCAACGGCGAGCCGCTCGAGCCGAACCAGGAAAACGCCGTCAACAGCGTCAACTCGCTGATCCAGCGCGTCGCCGGTACCTCGCTCGCTGAAATCGAAAAGCTGATCGGCGAACTCGAGGGCTTGCGCGACCTGCTGCATGCCGAGGGCCAGCGCGTCCAGCGCGAGATCTCGGGCTACGCCCAGCTCAGCCAGGCCGCGATGAAATCCACGCGCATGATCGCCGACAATGTGACGCAGTGGAAGCGCACCGCGGACGGACTGCGCAACGGCTAATCCTCCAATCATTGCCGACATCTTAAGCCGCCGCCTTCCCTGGCCAAGGAAGCGCGGCGGTTCTGTTCGATAAATGTAGATGTCATCACCCGCGAAAGCGGGTGATCCAGTAATCGTCAGTGTCTCGATTCTCACGAATGGCACGGCGTACTGGATGCCCCGCCTGCGCGGGGCATGACGGAAGATCGATATCGGCTTGAACGTTGCGGGCGGCGCTTGCGACCAACAGCCGGCCGCCGCACAGGGCAGCGCAAATCCGGGGGAACATCGAGATGGCAAGCATCCGGCCCGACGATACCAATCCGATGCCGCTGCGCGCCTCGCCGCACCGGATGAGCACTCTCATGATCAGGTTTTTCGGCCTGCTGCTTCTGACGGTGGCGGTGCTCGCTCTGCTCTACAGCCGCTGACCGCGGCGGCGGACAGCGATCCGCTATTCGCGTTGCAGGGTTAGCAAAGCCTGAGCTATTGACCTTCGATCAGCGCGGCATCCAGCGAATAGGAGCCGTCGGCGTAACCCTTGACCACCATTGTCGTCGTCAACATCACCGCAAGCGTCACGGTTGCGAAGATAAAGCCCACCAGTTTCAGGCCGCTACGGTCTGCCATGATCGTCCCCCGTCCAGATTTTCCCCGGGAAGCTTATGGCAGGCACAAAGTTCAAAATGCGTTAGCAAAAACCGTTCCGAACAGGGCCTGGTTAATACTCCGTCATGGCCTTGGGGATTCGACCCGAAGCCGGCCATCTCAGGCAGCGCCTCACCGCGGCACAAAGGCGGTGGCGAGCAGCGAGAACACCAATTCGCCGCGCTGGTTGGTGCCGGTGTTGCGAGCCTGCACGATGCCCCATTGGGGGCGCGTGTCGGACGTCCGCTTGCTGACGATCTCGCTGGCAAAGCTGATGGTATCGCCCGATAGCACCGGCCTGATCCAGCGCAATTCGCGAAACCCGGGCGATGGCCCCCACACCGCGACCTCCACACCGCGGGCGGTGGCCTCCCTTGCCTGGCGCTGGGTGTCTTCGACCAGAAGCTTCATGCAGACCGATCCGACGTGCCAGCCCGAGGCGGCGAGCCCGCCGAACAGCGATTTGCGGCCCGCTTCCTCGTCGAGATGGAAGGCTTGCGGATCGAATTGCGCGGCAAATTTCTTGATCGCCTCGGCGGTGAAGGTAAACGATCCCAGTTCACGCCGCTGCCCGACCGCCATCTCCTCGAAGAAGCGCATCAGGCGCGGCCCTCGCGCCGCCGCACGATGATCGGCGAGATCATCTCGCACAGCACCTCGCCGCCGGCATTACGGGCCGCGCCCTTGAGCGTCACGATCCCGGTCTCCGGCCGGCTTTTGGACAGCCGCGCCTCGGTAACGTCGACCTCGAGCATCAGATTGTCGTCCGGCCTCAAGGGAGTGAGCCAGCGGACCTCGTTGACGCCGGGCGAGCCCATGGAGGCGGTGCGGCCGATGAAGCCGTCGAACATCATCCGCATCATGATTGAGCAGAGGTGCCAGCCCGAGCCCGAGAGGCCTTGCAGCATCGAGGCCTTCGCTGCCTCCTCATCCAGATGCATCGGCTGCGGATCGAATTCAGCGGCGAAGGCGAGCATTTCCTCGCGCGTGACGTGGCGCGGTCCGAATGTGCCGAGACGGCCGGGCGGAAAATCTTCGAAAGTCAGGGTCATGATTGTGGTTAGTGGGAGACGAGGCCCGATTGTGGCCGCACTTTGCGGCAATCTCAACCCAGGCGCGCGCATGGCTCGTGCTACATACGGGGCTCATATCTGCTGGGGGACAACGATGTTTGAATTTCAGGACCTGTTTCAGTGGGACCGGTTCATCACGCCGACCATCATCAAGACGTTCTATTGGCTGGTGATCGCGCTGATCTGCCTGTTCGGCCTATCCGGCATCTTCTCAGGCCTGGCGGCGATGGCGATCAGCCCGTTCGGCGGATTTCTGGTGCTGCTCTCCTCGATCGCCAGCATCGTCGTCGGCATCGTGTTTTCGCGTATCGTCGCGGAATTCATCCTGATTGTGTTCCGCATCAACGAGCATCTGGGGGCGATTCGCGACCAGGGCGGAATCCGCTAATTATTGAAACGGAAATGCATGACGTCGCCGTCGGCGACGACATACTCCTTGCCTTCCAGCCGCAACTTGCCGGCGTCGCGCGCGCCGGCCTCGCCGCCCAGCGAAACATAGTCGTCATACGCGATCGTCTCGGCGCGGATAAAACCCTTTTCGAAATCGGTATGGATGACGCCAGCGGCGGCCGGGCCCTTGGTGCCGCGATGGATGGTCCATGCGCGGGCTTCCTTCGGCCCGACGGTGAAATAGGTGATAAGGTCGAGCAGTTGATAGCCGGCGCGGATCAGCCGGTCGAGACCGGCTTCCTCAAGCCCGAGCGTCTCCAGGAATTCCGCGCGCTCCTCGCGTGACAGGGTCGCGATTTCGGATTCGATCTTGGCGGAGATCACCACCGCGACCGCATTCTCCTCCTTGGCGCGCTCGACCACCTGCCTGGAAAAGCCGTTGCCTTCCCTGGCGGAAGCTTCCTCGACATTGCAGACGTAAAGCACGGGCTTGGACGTCAAGAGGCCCAGCATGGCGAAAGCACGCTCTTCCTCTGGCTTGCGCGCCAGCAACCGCGCCGGCTTGCCCTCGCGCAATAACACCAGTGCGCGGTTGACGAGATCGAGCTGTTCCTTGGCGTCCTTGTCGTTACCCTTGGCCTTCTTGGCGAGATTGTCGACGCGCTTTTCCAGGCTTTCAAGATCGGCGAGCATCAGCTCGGTCTCGATCGTCTCGATGTCGGAGAGCGGCGCGATCTTGCCTTCGACATGGGTGATGTCGGAATCCTCAAAGCAGCGCACCACATGGGCGATCGCATCGACCTCGCGGATGGTGGCGAGGAACTGGTTGCCAAGCCCCTCGCCCTTGGAGGCGCCGCGGACAAGCCCTGCGATATCGACAAAGGTCAGCCGGGTCGGAATGATCTGCGCGGACTTTCCGACTTCCGCCAACTTGTCGAGCCGGGGATCGGGCACCGCGACCTCACCGACATTCGGCTCGATAGTGCAGAACGGATAATTCGCCGCCTGCGCCGCCGCGGTCTCCGTCAGCGCATTGAACAGCGTCGATTTGCCGACATTGGGCAATCCGACGATCCCGCATTTGAATCCCATAATTTGTCCTGATCCTTCGCGCGGCACCGCAGCGAGTAAATTTGTGACGGGCACACTTTATGGTGCGGCGCCGCCATCATCTCTGTCGAAAAATCCCTTCGCCTGCATCGCCAAATGCACCTTGTTCTGGAACGTCGAATCGCGATCGGTGGCGAGCAGGCCTGCGTTATCGGCGATCGCCTCGCACAGGGCCGTCACCCACGGGCCGTCGTCCTTGGCGAAATCGGACAACACGTAGCTGTGCACCAATTCCTTGATGCCGGGATGACCGATCCCGAGCCGCACCCGGCGATAGTCGTTGCCGATATGCGAGGAAATCGAGCGCAACCCGTTATGACCGGCGATGCCGCCGCCGACCTTGACCCGCACCTTCGCCGGCGGCAATTCGAGCTCGTCCTGGAACACGGTGATCTCGCCAGCGGCAAGCTTGAAGAAGTTCGCGGCTTCCTGAACCGCGCGGCCGGAATCATTCATGTAGGTCGACGGGCGAAGCAGGATCACCCGCTCGCGATCCAGCGCGCCTTCCGAGGTCTCGCCCTGAAAGCGGCGGCGCCATGGTGCGAAACCATGACGCCGCGCAATCTCTTCAACGGCCAAGAAGCCGATATTGTGCCGGTTGCGCGCGTATCTCGCGCCGGGATTGCCGAGCCCCACAAACAGTCGCATGACGCGGCATCCCGCGGCTTACTTACTTCTTCTTGTCGCCGCCGCCGGCGGGCGCTTTCGCACCGGCCGCCGGGGCCGCCACAGCACCTGCCGCCGGAGCACCGGTCGCGGGTGCGCCAGCCGCTGGAGCCGCTGTTGCGCCAGGCGCTGGAGCCGCGCCAGGCGCCGGCACACCGGTAGCAGCAGCGGCAGCCGCGGCAGCCGCCGCCTTCTGCTCTTCGGCGTAGCCCGACGGCGGCACAATGGTCACCAGCGTAATGTCCTCGCGCGCCAATGATTTCACGCCTGATGGCAGCTTGATGTCGGACAGGTGCAACGAGTGGCCGATCTCAAGACCGCTGACGTCGGCATCGATATATTGCGGAATATTATCGACCGAGCATTCCAGATCGAGGGTATGGGTGACGATGTTGACGGTGCCGCCGCGCTTGACGCCGGGCGAGGCATCCGCCCGCTGGATGTGCAGGGGAACGCTGATGCGGATAGTGGCGCCTTCGCCGAGCCGCATGAAGTCGACATGAACAGGAAGATCGCGCACGGGATCGAGATGGAAGTCGCGCGGAATCACGCGGTGCTTCTTGCCCTCGAGATCGATGTCGTAGATCGTGGTGAGGAACCGGCCGGCCAGGATGCGCTGGCGCAGTTCGATATCGTCGACCGAGATCGGCGTGGGGGGCTGGTTGTTGCCATAGATCACTCCGGGCACTCTCCCGGCGCGACGCTCGGCCCGTGCGGCCCCCTTGCCGACTGACGGACGTGCTGTCGCCTTCAATTCCTTGACGGTCGCCATCGTGTTAAGTCCTTGTTTTCAAAAAGTTAAAGGCCGCAGCGCGGCCCATTCGCTGCCCGCAGCAAGCCTCCAGGGGTGCGGGGGCTGCGGACGTGGCGGGCTTTTAGCTCCAAAGGGCGGAAATGACAAGGAAATGAACGGAATTTTTGAGGTTTTGGGCCGGTTCGGTCCCGAGCAAGCATCGTCAACGCCTGGATTTCTGCGGATAGATGGTTTTGCCCTCGATTAGCATCGAAACGAATTTCTCGATACGGGCCGTCCGGGTCTCCGCTTTCTTGGCGGTGTGGATGCGATGAGGATCGCGAAGCGGTTCCTGCTATCGAGGGTTTCGAACAAGTTCCTTGCCGTTTTGTTTTTCGCCAGAGCGGCGCGCAGATCGTCTGGAACCTGCGCCGTGCTCTGGGCAGCATAAGCGGCTTCCCATCGGCCATCCTTTTTCGCGCGTTCGACCTCCTTTAATCCCGCAGGTCGCATTCGCCCAGATTTGACAAGCTCAAGCGCCCGGGCGCGGTTTTTCTCCGACCATTTGCTGGTGGATCGACGCGGCGTGAAGCGGATCAACCAATATTTGTCATCGAAACTGTCGAGTTGGCCATCGATCCAGCCATGGCAAAGGGCCGTATCGACCGCCTCCTGCCGTGAGACGCTGGCTATCCCAGATGACTTCTTCGCGAGCTTCAGCCACAGACCCTTCGACTGAGCCGGCTGCGAGCTCAGCCACGCATCCCATGCCTGCTGAGATTTGAAGGCAGTAACCGGCAGATCGCGCCGGGTCATCGGAGGGGGCGATTAGCCATCCGTCTTCAGGCTGCCAGTGTCAGGCGCCGTGGGGGAAACGCCGAGTTTGCTCTCGAGCGTGGCAATGCGCGCCTTCAAGGTCTCGTTTTCCTCGCGCGCCAGCCGCGCCATGTCCTTGACCGCCTCGAACTCCTCGCGCTTGACCATGTCGAGGTCGCGCAGGATTTTTTCGGCCTGGTTACGGACCAGCGTATCGACCTCGCGCTTGACACCTTGGGCGGCGCCCGCGGCGTCGTTCATCAAGCGGCCGATCTCGTCGAAAAACCGGTTGGTGGTCTGGGTCATGCGAAATCTCCGCTCGGCTATGCGCTGGTGCGCCAAGAAAGAATGGCGATCCCAACCGTGCGGTTCAAGGGCTCCCGGCAAGTTGCCTTGTCATGTCCTGGTTTCCTTGCGATCGTATTGAACGCTCAAACGCGAAATCGAAACCGCCACGAAGAAAACGCGCCATGATCGACCAGCAGATCGAAATCCCCACCAAGGACGGCCATACCACCACCTTCGTCACCCATCCGGAGCGCGGTGGACCCTTTCCCGTCGTCATCTTCTACATGGACGCGCCGGCGATCCGCGAAGAACTGCGCGACATGGCGCGCCGGCTCGGCACATCAGGCTATTACGTGATGCTGCCGAACCTCTATTACCGCTCAGGCGTCATGGAACTGGGGCCGATTCCGCCAGACCCGGAAGCGCCCGAGCGCAAGCGGATGTTCGGGTACATGACCTCGATCAACATTCCCCTCGTCATGGAAGACACAAGCGCCCTGCTCGCCTATGCCGAAAGCCAGCCGGCGGCGAACACGCGCATCGTCGGCACCGTCGGCTACTGCATGAGCGGACGTTATGCGATCAACGCGGCGACGCATTTTCCCGACCGCGTCAGGGCCGCGGCTTCGATCTACGGCACACATCTGGCAACCGAGCAGCCCGACAGTCCGCATCTCGCTGCGGGCAAGACCAAGGCCGAGCTCTATTTCGGCTGCGCCGAGACCGACATCTATGCACCGGTGGAAATCATCGAGAAGGTCAAGACAAGCATGAAAGGCGCCAACGCCGAGGTCGAAATCTATCCCGACACCCATCACGGCTTTGCGTTTCCGAAGCGCCCGGTCTACCACCGCGACGCCGCCGAACGGCATTGGGAACGGCTGCTCGCGCTCTATCGCCGCAACCTCCGCAATGACCAGAAGGCGTAATGCCCTTTCTCCTGATCGCCTTTCCCGTGTTCGATCCGATCGCGATTGCGATCGGGCCGATCGCAATCCGCTGGTATGCGCTGGCCTATATCGGCGGCATCGTGCTGGGTTGGATCTACGCACGCTCGCTGCTCAGGAACGAAAACCTGTGGGGCGGCCCGGCGCCGATCTCGCTGCCGCAGCTCGACGACTTCATCCTCTGGGTCACGCTCGGCATCATCCTCGGCGGCCGTACCGGCTATGTGCTGTTCTACAACTTGCCGTTCTTCGTCGAGCACCCGTTGGAGATCTTCGAACTGTGGAAGGGCGGCATGTCGTTTCACGGTGGCTTTCTCGGCTGCGTCACCGCGGTGATCCTGTTCTGCCGGCTCTACGGCGTTCCTATCCTGTCGCTTGGCGATATCACGACCGCGGTCGGGCCGATCGGCTTGTTCCTGGGACGGCTTGCCAACTTCATCAACAGCGAATTGTGGGGACGTCCGGCCGACCCCAACCTGCCCTGGGCGATGATCTTTCCGAATGGCGGGCCGCTGCCGCGCCATCCAAGCCAGCTTTATGAAGCGGGACTTGAGGGCATTCTCCTGTTTACGATTCTCGCCGTGATGATCCGGCTCGGCGCGCTGAAGCGGCCGGGCCTGATCCTCGGCAGCTTCATTGCGATTTACGGGCTTGCACGCATCCTCGGCGAGCATTTCCGCGAGCCTGATCCGCAGCTTGGATTCCTGTGGGGCGGGCTCACGATGGGGATGTTGCTGTCGGTGCCCATGGTTATTGCCGGCGCGATCATTATTGTTATGGCATGGCGACGCCGGGCGCCGCCGCAGATAGTCAAGTCAGTTACAGGTCGTTAAGTCGGTTCAAGGCAGGCCGTGTCCGAATATTCGCCGCTGCAGTCGGAGATCAAGAAGCTGATCAAGTCGTCCGGTCCGATGCCGGTATGGCGATACATGGAGCTGTGCCTGACGCATCCCGAACACGGCTATTACGTGTCGCGCGATCCATTGGGCCGCGAGGGCGATTTCATCACCGCGCCCGAAGTGAGCCAGATGTTCGGCGAACTGCTCGGGCTGTGGACGGCATCGGTTTGGAAAGCGATCGGCTCGCCGCCGGTGCTGCGGCTGGTCGAGCTCGGGCCCGGCCGCGGCACCATGATGGCCGACGCATTGCGCGCGCTGCGGGTGCTGCCGCCGCTCTTTCAGTCGCTCAGCATCCACATGGTCGAGATCAATCCGGTGCTGCGCGAGAAGCAGAAGGCGGCATTGTCGGGCGCGCGCAACATCGACTGGCACGATACGATCGACGATATCCCCGAAGGCCCGGCGGTCATTCTCGCCAACGAATATTTCGACGTGCTGCCGATCCACCAGGCGGTGCGGCGGCATACCGGCTGGCACGAGCGCGTCGTCGATCTCGACGACAGCGGCAAGCTGATATTCGCTGCCGCGCCCGAGCCGATCCCCCGCTTCGAGGTGCTGCTGCCGCCGCTGGTGCGCGCCGCACCCGTCGGCGCCGTGTTCGAGTGGCGGCCCGACGCCGAGATCATGAAGATCGCGACCCGGGTGCGCGATCAGGACGGCGCGGCGTTGATCATCGACTATGGTCATTTGCGCAGCGACGCCGGCGAGACATTCCAGGCCATCGCCCGCCACAGCTTTGCCGATCCGTTGAAAGCCCCCGGCCAAGCCGACGTCACCGCGCACGTCGATTTTCAGGCGCTCGCGCGCGCTGCGGAAGATTTGGGCGCGCGGGTTCATGGCCCGGCCACGCAGGGCGATTTCTTGAAGCGGCTCGGCATCGAAACCCGCGCGGTAACCTTGATGGCGAAGGCCACCCATGAAGTCTCCGAGGCCATTTCCGCCGCGCTGAAGCGGCTGACCGACAGCGGCCGCGGCGGCATGGGCTCGATGTTCAAGGTACTGGCGATCTCGGAGCCAAATCTCACCTCGCTCGCAGGCTTTGGCGACGAGAAGCGGGCAGGCACCGGAGAAGTGTTACCATGACCTTGGACTCGTCGCTGCTTTCGGCAATTCCCGGCCTCCGCCACGCGTTCTTCACGCGCGACGGCGGCGTCTCCAGTGGGATTTACGCAGACCTCAATGGCGGGCTGGGCTCGAACGACGACCCGCAAAATGTCACGGAAAATCGCCGGCGGATGGCCGAGCGGATGGGCGTTGCGCCGCATCATTTTCTCAGCGTGCACCAGATCCACTCGCCGGACGCCGTGGTCGCAAGCGGGCCGTGGGCGGGCGCATCGCGGCCGCGCGCCGATGCCATCGTCACACGGACGGAGGGCATCGCCATCGGCGTCACCGCGGCCGATTGCGGACCGATCTTGCTGGCCGATCCCAACGCGCGCGTGATCGGTGCGGCGCATGCCGGCTGGAAAGGCGCGCTGACGGGTATTCTGGAATCCACCATTGACGCGATGGAAAAGCTCGGCGCCGAGCGAGGCGGCATGGTCGCCGCGATCGGCCCGATGATCCGCCAGCAATCTTATGAGGTCGGCAGCGAGTTCGTCGAACGCTTCATCGACGCCGAAGCCGACAATGCTGTGTTCTTCGTGCCGTCGCCGCGCGAGGGTCACGCGATGTTCGACCTCGCCGGCTTCATCCGGATGCGGCTGGAAAACGCCGGCGTCCTGATGATCGACGACGTCGGCGCCGACACCTATTCCGACGAGCGCTTTTTCAGCTACCGCCGCTCGGTGCATCGCAAAGAGCCGGACTATGGGCGGCATGTTCACGCCATCGCGCTGGAGCCCTGACGGATTCGACTTGAGGCAAATTGAAGGCGGCATCGAACAATTTCGCCCGGCGTTCGTGTCCATCCTGCCCTAGACGTTAATGCATATTAACGATATCGCAGGAGGCAATGAGGGACGCGTCAATCATTGCGGTCCGGGCGAGCCGGACGCCCCTTCGCGCATCCGTGGCCACGCTCCTGCTGGCGGCGGCTTGCGCGCTCGGTGGCTGCGCCGGCAACGGTGCTGCGAGCGGCTCGTTCGCGATGGCCGGCGGCGACAGCCCCACCATCGCGTTCGAATCGATCGACGGTCCGCCGCCGCCGGTGTTCGATCGGATGGTGAGCGTGCTCGACAGCGAAACCAAATTGCGCAGCCTCGCCGTCGTCTCGCGCGAAAGCGCGGCCGCCTACCGTGTGCGCAGCTACCTCTCGGCCCAAACCGTTCGCGGCAAAGCCGTGATCGCGTGGGTCTGGGACGTCTATGACCGCGACCAGCAGCGCGCGCTGCGGCTTGCCGGCGAGGAGCCAGCCGGCAAGGGCGGCCGCGACGCGCTGCGCGAACCCTGGGCTGCGGCTGACGACCTCGTGCTGCGAAAGATCGCGCAGGCCGGACTGAGCGGCTTGACCAGCATGATCCAGGGAACGCCCGATACCCCACAACCGGCGCCCGGCCTAGGCAAGCAGGGGCCTGCGGTGGCGAGCGCCGAGGCGCCTTCGCCCGCTTCCGGCGGCTACCGCGTCAGCACACTCGGTTACACCGACCGGTAACCACCCCACAAATCCCTGTCCGGACTCAGGGTTTTGCGCAGGAAAACCCCTCAAAACCCCCCGGAGTGGGTTGCCAGCGCGGCCACCCGCCTGATATCTCCTCGCTCGTTGATTTAAGCCGGTTCCGCAGGAAAACCCGATATGCTGAACGTCGTATCCAGCAAGACACGGGGAGAAGCCTCGATGTCGGCCAAGAACGGCGCCATCAAGCTCGTCGCCGGCAACGCCAATCCCGCGCTGGCGCAGGCCATCGCCGGCGGGCTCAATTTGCCGCTGACCAAGGCGGTGGTCCGGCGGTTCGCCGACATGGAGATCTTCGTCGAAATCCAGGAAAACGTCCGCGGCTCGGACGTCTTCATCCTGCAGTCGACGTCGTATCCGGCCAACGACCATCTGATGGAGCTTCTGATCATCACGGATGCGCTGCGCCGGGCGTCGGCCCGCCGCATCACCGCCGTGGTGCCCTATTTCGGCTATGCGCGGCAGGACCGCAAATCCGGCTCCCGCACGCCGATTTCGGCCAAGCTGGTCGCGAACCTGATCACGCATGCCGGCGCCGACCGCGTCATGACGCTCGACCTGCATGCCCAGCAGATCCAGGGCTTCTTCGACATTCCGACCGACAACCTCTACGCCGCGCCCGTGATGGTGCGCGACATCAAGGAGCGTTTCGACCTCACCAAGGTCATGGTGGTGTCGCCCGATGTCGGCGGCGTGGGGCGCGCGCGGGGGCTTGCCAAGCGCATCAATACCCCGCTCGCCATCATCGACAAGCGCCGCGAGCGCGCCGGCGAATCCGAGGTCATGAACGTGATCGGAGATGTCGCAGGCTTCACCTGCATCCTGGTCGACGATATCGTCGACTCCGGCGGCACGCTGGTGAACGCAGCCGACGCGCTGCTCGCCAACGGCGCCAAGGATGTCTACGCCTACATCACCCACGGCGTCTTGTCCGGCGGCGCGGCTGCGCGCATCACCTCGTCCAAGCTGAAAGAGCTTGTGATCACCGACTCGATCCAGCCGACCGAGGCCGTGGTCAAGGCGCCCAACATCCGCACGCTGTCGATCGCTACCCTGATCGCGGAAGCGATCGGCCGCACCGCCGCGGAAGAATCGGTGTCGAGTTTGTTCGATTAAGCCAATCAATCGAACCCCGGGCGCGGCACCAGGTTCATCAGCGTCCGCACGTAGCCGCCATCGACCGTGATCTCGTCGCCGGTGACGAAAGATGATCGGTCGCTCGCCAAAAACAGCACCGCTTCCGCGATGTCCTGCGGCATCCCGACCCGTCGCGCCGGCGTGACAGCGGCGCGGCGTTCGGTGACGCCGGGCGTGTCGTAAAAGGCCTGGCTCATCGGCGTGATCACCATGCCGGGGCTGACGACGTTGCTGCGGATTCCCATCGGTCCCCATTCGCTCGCAAGCTGGCGCGACAGCATCACGACACCCGCCTTGCTGACGCTATAGGCGCCGCTCTTGCCTTGCGCATGACTGGCCGCGATCGAGGCGATATGAATGAGACTGCCGCGCCCGAGCACGCGCATTTGCCGGCCGAATGCCTGCGCGCAGAGGAAATAGCCGGTGAGGTTGACGGCGAGAACCGCGTTCCACTCCTCCAGCGGCAGCGTGTCGAGCCCGCCCGGCCGCAACACCGCGGCGGTGTTGACGAGCACGCTGCAGGGTCCGAGCGATTTCTCGATTGTCTCGGATGCAGCGTGAACGCTCTCCGCGCCGGTGGTGTCGCAGCGAACGACCACATGGCCGTCGCCGAGTTCACGCAGCGCTGCGCGCGTCACTTCCAGGCCGCGCTCGTCGCGGTCGATCGCGGCGACGCGGGCACCGGCTTGCGCGAGGTTCACCGCGACAGCGCGGCCGATGCCGCCACCGCCGCCCGTCACCACCGAGACGCGGCCTGACAGGCCAAGCCAGTGAGATGAGTTTTGCCCGGTCATGATCGTCTCCTTATTCTTGCGCCGCCCATCTTCTCGTTTCAAACAGGTTCTGAGTCACCTCGCCCGCGTGCGGGCAGAGGGAGAGGATACACGTCCGCGATCTCGCCGCGCCCTGCGCGCGAGTTTTATCTTAAATTTCCCTTCCTCTGAATGCAGAGGGCGCAGGGAATGCCGGGCGCTCGGTGCGCCCGCAGCCTCGCGCGCAACAAAAAAGCGCACGAGCATAGTCACCACGGTCACGCCGGGATCGCCCGGGCATTCCCCGCGCAATGGTTTTAACGGTTACTTCGTGCTCTCCCCAGTGACCGGGCTCTTTTGCCACTGTCATCGGCGGAATTTCTTCCGCCAACTTGGCGCCAGCGTCGGGGCGTCAGGACCACACGACTTCACCGTCCGCAGCTCCACGCTCTCGTCTTCAGCGTGAGCCAGCGTCCATCGCATCCCGCCCCGCGTTTCGTGACGATCGCGAGCCGCCCCTCTTGGTGAGGCGGGACGCGGGAAATGTGAGGCTGATTTGTGGTCTTCGGCAATGCCGCCGGCATGCGACGGATTAACGCGACGGGCAATTTGCGCATGGCGGCTATGTCGGAATTGCCCGTCGGCGCGAAATAAGTTGGTGCAGGTATTGATCATCTGCGCCGCCACAACGTGACCGGTGGCGAGCGCATCCATGCCGCGGTGCCTTCAACAAGCAAAACTGCGCATCCGCAATTTCTGAGAAGACCCCCTGGCCGGACATGCTGCGGACACACCAAAATCGACGCGAATGTGAATTCCGGCAATCCCAAGGTGCCGATCCTCTGAAAACTATACTGGTTGAACGGCATTCCGTGTGGTTTGATCAACGAGAATGAGCTGGGTGCCGGGTGAATAAATGAGGCGACGGGAGTTCATTCTGTTGGTGGGCAGCGTTGCCGCTTACTCCTCGTCGGCGGCTTTCGGCCAACGGTCGGCGACGCCACCAATCGTCGGTTTCCTCGTGGCGGGAACACGGGCTTCTCATGGAGCATGGATAACGGCATTCACGCAGCGACTGTCCGAGCTTGGTTGGACGGATGGGCGCAATATCAAGATCGACTATCGCTGGGCAGCAGGAGATATTCGACAGACCAGGGAATTCGTTGCTGAGTTCGTTCAGCAAAAGGTGGACGTAATTGTTACGTCGGCATTCGGTGTTCGGGCCGCAAAGGAGGCAACATCAGCCATTCCAATTGTATCCGCCGCCTTCGGCGATGCGGTCGCCGGCGGGATCGTCAAGAGTTTGGCCCGGCCCGGTGGGAACGTGACGGGACTTTCCATCCAGCCTAGTGAACTCAGCAGCAAACGTCTTGAATTGCTAAGGGAGGTCGTTCCGAATGTTCGCCGTCTCGCTGCACTGGTGAACACCCATGTCGTTGACGCGCAAGAAGGGGTCGCCATCCGGACAGCATCTGCCAAATTGAATATCGATGCCAACGTACTCGACATCCAAACCGCCGACGATATTGAAGCAACGATGGCAACACTCGCGGGCCAAACTGATGCTCTTTATGTGTACAGTGAGCCCCTTACAAATGCCAATAAGGACAAAATCATTAAAGCAGCCACTTCCGCAAAGATCCCGACAATCTTTGGTTTTAGAGAGTTCGTGGACGCCGGCGGCCTGATCTCATATGGACCGAATTTCTCCGATCTTTTTGCGCGTGCCGCCGATTTCACTGACAAGATTTTGCGCGGAGCGTCACCATCCGATATGCCGATAGAGCAACCTGTAAAATACGATCTCATCATCAATCTAAGGACGGCCAAGGCTCTCGGGTTGAGTATATCCGAGGCTGTTCTCACCCGCGCCGACGAGGTGATCGAATAGCTGGTTTGGTTGGGGCTCGTACGGAAATTCAAGACAACTTCACTTTATCGAGAAATGGTCTCCAGGAGAGAGCCTCACTGTTGGCTCGTTCAAAGTGTCCATCCTCTAAAAGCTTACCGACACATCTGAAGTATTCACAAAGGAATGATGCATCCGGCAACTGGTAGACGTGCTCATTCGGTACCCACAAATCAAATTTCCTGGCGGAGATAAAGGCAGACAGGATGGCTGGTCTAAGATCACGCACATTGTCCGGCCATCCCGACGACGCGGTTCGAATTTTGATGTTGTCTGAAAGACTGCGAAATTTGAAGCCGAGGCTTCGGAGCTCGAAAGCTTTTCTTTCGTCCGACCTCCGGTTTAACGATTCCAACAAAACGCCAATGACGATTCCGGTCAAAAGGACCAACGCAAATCTAAACCAGCGCTGTTGGCCCAGTGCGAGGAGGTAGTTAAAAACGGTCGTGGCCGTGGCGTTTGGAAAAACCGTCGCGGCGATACCGTTAGGCTCGGAGAAGACGTTTTCCTGCAACCATTTATCGAGGATAGGCGCGATCAGGGGGATCAGCAGAAGACCCCAAATCCCAAACAGAAACTGTTTAAGCCATTTGGACATAGAGGCATATGAAGCTCGAAGGCGACCAATCGTTCGGTCATCGACGATACGGCCGAAGCCCCTGCGTCTTCGGCATCCGTTGCGCTGAAGCTTAGGCCAAGTCCATCGGATTTGTTAGCAACAATCCATGCTGCGACGCCCGGAAACGCAACGTGTTGGCGAAAGTGGCCGCGCCCGGAGCAGACACCAGAAGCGGACATCTCGCACAGTTTTTTGAAACGACAGAGGCCGTCAACCGAGACAGCCCCTCTCGTTTTCAACCGACGTCTAATCTCGTCTTATTAGTAGCACCGGATGATGTTTACGGTTTGCTCTTGGCCATTCCGCCTGGGAACCGTTACGGCCTCCGAGGGGCAGCTCGACACATAGGGTCGATCGGAAGGTGTGACAATCGGCGGATATCGATGTGCCCAATCCCAGGGAACGTCATAGGTGTAACGCACATCGCCTGATGCCGGTTGCGTACCGTCTGCCAAGGGTTCGCCACTCGATGGCCCGTAGGAGTAGTCCTCCACTCCCGGCCAGAAGGTCCCGAGATTGTTTCGCCCGTGATGCCGGAGCGATCGGGCGAGCGGCCGATGGGAAATCGCATGCGTCGAGGCAAACGCGCCATGAACCGCGCCTCCGGACCGCGCGAATGTCTCGTTCGCGGCAAGCATCAGCGCGGCTGCGCTGAGAGACGCGATAAACGTCCCGTACATTCTATGCGTCATGGCGCGTACCCATTCGTTGGTTGCCGAGCAGCCCTCCAACGAACGCTAAGCCCAGCCTTTGGTGCCCGCAAACGCATGATTAATTATTGGTTAAGGCTTAATATTAATGACGAGGCATTCTTCAGACGCCAATTTCGTAGGGTGTCCAAAGCCTGCTTGCGCCTGCCGACCTTGTTCGCGTTGACGGTGCGGTGGGCACGCGGAGCCTGTCATCGGGCGCGCATTCGCGACCCGCTGGCTTTGCCCACCCACCTCACGGCTTCGGGGTGCCGCGCCTACACGATCCCTGCCGCGACCTGGCCGCGCAGCCGTTCCAGGCTGTGCAAGGTGTTGGCGCAGGCTTCGGCGACCTCGATGCCCTTGGTCGCAAAGTGCTTGCGGAAGAACTCGAAATGCGCCGCGGTCTCGTGGAATTGCTGCGGCGTCAGCACCGCCGAGAACACCGGCACTTCGGTGCGCAACTGCACGTCCATCAGCGCCTTGATCACGGTCTCGGCGATGTATTCATCATCGACCACGAGCCCGGCCGCGACGATCGCGGTGTAGCGCCTTGTCTTGGCGAGCAGTTGCACATGCAGCGGAATCTCGAACGAGCCCGGCACCTCGAACACATCGATGCGACCGCGCTCGATGTGGCGCGCCTGCATCTCATCCAAGAATGCGACGCGGCATTGCTCGATCACCTCGCGATGCCAGGCGGACTGCACAAAGGCGACACGCTGCGGTTTGGTAAATCGCGGATGCTCCGCGACCGGCGGCGGCTCGGGGAGTTCGGGTGCTTTTTCTTCAGGTTCTTGCGACATCTGATTCAGGCTTTCCTCTTCAGGACCAGAATCAGGGCACACGGAACGACACGCCACGCGCAAAACGCGCGGGGAGCATCGCGACCGTTCTCTTTCATCCGGACTTTAACCGTCGGCCTCGGATTCACACCGAATCTGCTGACCCTTCTTCCTTGGGCTCATTCCTTGGGCTCAAACCCAAGAGTGGGAAGAAGGCGCTCGCGGGCTTGGGCGACCTCACCCTTACCGCCGGTGGGGAATTTCGCCCCGCCCTGAGAACATCGGCTGCCCGGACGGGCAACCTGAAGCCAATTATGACGAACGGTGGCGGGACCAGCAAGCGCCTTTGCCATGGGAAATCGGCGTGTCGCCATGCCGCCAGCGGGTTTCCGGGCCGATTTTTCGCGGAGAAACCCGGACCAAGACGATTAACGATTTGGTAACGATTTGGGCCGGGACGAATCCGATTCCGATTTGTTCTCAAATTAACAACTATGAAGGCGATGAGTTGTGGACGAGCGGTCCTTTCGTTGTGGACGGACTCGGCGTCCAGTTGCGCGGATTCCGCAAATCACATCAGTTGATCCCGGCAAGCCCGGACCGCTCCAACGGGATTGCAGCCGGCAACCACGCGCGGGACACGCGCGCGCCGGGCGGCTCCCGTGTGTATCAACAAAGTGCAAAGGTAGAGGTCGAGACGGCATGTCCCTGCTCGAAGGCATTATCGATTCCCGGACCAATCCGCTCGCGGTGGTCGAAGACATCGCCGCCAACAATAACTGGGCGTTCGAACGCTCCGGCGACGACGAAGTCACGATCGTCTCCAAAGGCCAATGGACCGACTACCAGCTCTCCTTCACCTGGATGGGCGAGATCGAGGCGCTGCATCTGGCCTGCGCCTTCGACATGAAGATCCCCGCAAGCCGGCGGGGCGAGGTGCAGCGGCTGATCGCCGCGATCAACGAGCAATTGTGGATCGGGCATTTCGATATCTGGACCCACACCGGCATGATCATGCACCGCCAGGCCCTGGTGCTGCCGGGCGGCATCACCGCCTCGACCGCGCAATGCGAGAGCATGCTGGGTGGCGCCATCCACGCCTGCGAACGCTATTACCCGGCGCTCCAGTTCGTCGTGTGGGCTGGCAAATCGACCGCCGAGGCCATGAGTGCGGCGATGTTCGATACCGAGGGCGAGGCTTAAGGCGCGTTTTGCGCAACGAACGCGTCTGACAAGCGGCGATCCATCTCTCCGCCGTCATGCCCGGACTTGATCCGGGCATCCACGTCTTTTTTGCATGATGAAGAAAGGGAAGGCGTGGATGGCCGGGACAAGCCCGGCCATGACGGGCTATGGTATTGACAAGGATATGGCAGATGAGCGACGCGCAAACACTTAAGCACATCACCGGCACCATCGCTCTCGCCGGCGCGGGGAAGATGGGCGGCGCGATGCTGAGCGGCTGGCTCGCGCAGGGGCTGGATGCCGCGCGCGTCGTGGTAATCGAGCCCGCGCCCTCGCCCGAGATCAGCGCGCTCGCGAAACAAGGCGTTCGCCTCAATCCTTCGGCCAAGGACGCCGGTGCCATCACAGCACTTGTGATCGCGGTCAAACCGCAATCGTTCCGCGAGGCCGGCGCGAGCCTGAAGCCATTCTCGGCCTCATCGACGCTGGTGGTCTCGATCATGGCCGGCACCACCATCGCTTCGCTCGAGGAGGTCTGCGGCGGCAACGTAGTGCGCGCCATGCCCAACACGCCGGCTTCGATCGGCCGCGGCATCACGGTTGCGGTGGCGGCAAAAAAGGTCAGCGCAGCGCAGCGCAGCGTCGCCGACGCGCTGTTGCGCGCGATCGGATCGGTGGAATGGGTCGAGGACGAGATGTTGATGGACGCGGTGACCGCCGTGTCCGGCTCCGGCCCGGCTTATGTCTTCCTGCTCGCCGAGGAATTGGCGCGTGCCGGCGTCGCGGCCGGCCTGCCGGCAGAGCTTGCGACCAAACTGGCGCGCGAGACGGTGGCAGGCTCCGGCGAGTTGCTGCATCGCTCGGACATTGCGTCGGCGACGCTGCGGCAGAACGTCACTTCGCCCGGCGGCACCACGGCGGCGGCGCTGGAAGTGCTGATGGGCGCGGACGGCCTGCAGCAGTTGATGACGCGCGCGGTCGCGGCGGCGACGCGGCGTTCGAAAGAATTGGCGAAGTAATTGCTCCGACCTCATCCTGAGGAGCCGCGCTTTCGCGCGGCGTCTCGAAGGATGGCCACATGCCTATCTCCATCCTTCGAGACGCGGCCCGGTAGGCCGCCCCTCAGGATGAGGTCGGAGCGCGCTGCTACTTCGCCGCAAATCGCTTGTTGAAAGCTTCCAGGTTGACGAGGCCGCGGGCGTGGCGGCCTTCGCCGATCTTGCGTTCGTCATCGAAGGCTTCGACCTCGAAGCGGATCACGCGGCGTTCGACCGCGATCACCTTGGCTGCGGTTCGAACGGTGGCGCCGACCGGGGTCGCGGCGAGATGGCGGATATCGACCTCGGTGCCGACCGTGATCCAACCTGCTGCTAGATATTTGTTGATGGCATCGCCCGATGTCATCTCCATTTCCAAAATCATCATCGGGGTCGCAAACACCATCGGCATGCCCGCCAGCAAATGCCCGACCGTGCGCTCCGGCGGCACCACGAGGGTGCGCTCGGCGCTCATGCCGATCCTGATGTGATCGCGTGCGCCCATGGGTTTTGTTCTTTCCCTCTCCCCTTGTGGGAGAGGGTGGCTTCGCGAAGCGAAGACGGGTGAGGGGTTTCTCTCCGCGGACACAAACCCCTCATCCGTCGCGGACTTCGTCCGCGCCATCTTCTCCCACAAGGGGAGAAGGATGCGCAGCCGTTACTTCTTCGCGAAGCGCTCCACGAAGGTCTTGCCGCCCTTCATCTTGTGGGTGAGCGGCGCCTCGTTGATCTGGATCACGACTGCCTCCGCATCGACGCCGAGATTCTTCACCAGTGCCTGGGTAATGTCGCGCATCATGCCGGCCTTCTGCTCTTCGGTGCGGCCGGTGGCCATGTTCACGGTAATTTCAGGCATTTTTTGTCACTCCCTTTGTCCTTGCTACTTTCCAAACCCGGTCCTCACGTCGAGGCACCACGCCATCTTGCACAGATGTCATCATCCGCGAAAGCGGATGATCCAGTATTCCGCGCCGGTCCGTGTTCACATCGGCGTCACGGGCGTACCGGATGCCCGCTTTCGCGGGCATGACGATGTTGGCCCATGCTATCACCACTTCACCTCATGGCGCGCCAGCACCTCACGCACCTTGGCGACGATCTCGTATTCTTTGCATGAAAATTGCGCAGGTCGGGTCTCGCGCCATTCCTGGTTGGAGGCGATCGCGGCCGCAGCCCTGGCGCCCTCGATCAGGTCCTTGATCTGAATTTCGCCGCGCGCTCTTTCATCCGAACCCTGGATGATGACGCAAGGCGAATTGCGGCGGTCGGCGTATTTGAGCTGGTTGCCCATGTTCTTGGGATTGCCGAGATAGAGCTCGGCGCGAATGTTGGCATTGCGGAGTTGCGCAACCATCTTCTGGTAGTCGGCGACACGATCGCGGTCGAACACGGTGACGACGACGGGGCCGACCTCGGGGCGCGTGTCGAGCTTGCCGAGCATCGTCAGCGCTGCCTGCAATCTTGACACGCCGATGGAGAAGCCTGTGGCCGGGACCGGTTCTCCGCGGAACCGCGACACGAGGCCATCGTAACGCCCGCCGCCGCCGACCGAACCGAAGCGTACGGGGCGGCCCTTTTCGTCTTTGGTTTCAAGGAGGAGTTCGACCTCGTAGACGGGGCCGGTGTAATATTCGAGGCCGCGGACGACGGAGGGATCGATCTTGATCCGGTCACCATAATCCGAAGCTGCAACGAGTTGAGAAATCGCCGTAAGCTCGCTGATGCCTTCATTGCCAATGTCGGAATTGGCAACAAGTATAAGTTTTGTAACGATTTCCTCGTTGGTACCTGTCACCGGGCAGGTAGCGGCAAGCACACGACTTATTGCATCGTCTCCTAAGCCAGCACCTTTTGTGAAGTCGCCGCTTTCGTCCTTGCGGCCACCACCAAGTAGCGCACGGACTCCCTCTTCACCTAGTCGATCAAATTTATCGATGGCCCTCAGTACCGTGAGACGTTGGCCCGCCTTGTCCTCTCCGCCAATTCCGACTGACTCAAGCACCCCATCAAGCACCTTGCGGTTATTCACCTTCACCACATAAGAGCCGCGGGGAATGCCGAGGGCTTCCATCGTGTCGGCCGCCATCATGCACATCTCCGCATCGGCGGCGGGCGACGCGCTGCCGACCGTATCGGCATCGAACTGCATGAACTGGCGGAAGCGGCCGGGACCCGGTTTCTCGTTGCGGTAGACATAACCGGCACGATAGCTGCGGTACGGCTTCGGCAGCGTGTCGAAATTTTCGGCGACGTAACGCGCAAGTGGCGCGGTGAGATCATAGCGCAGCGAAATCCATTGCTCGTCATCGTCCTGGAACGAGAACACGCCCTCGTTGGGGCGGTCCTGGTCGGGCAAAAATTTTCCGAGCGCGTCGGTATATTCCATCGCCGGGGTCTCGACGGGCTCGAAACCGTAGTGCTCAAACACCTCGCGGATTTTCTCGACCATCTGCCGCGTCGCGGCGATCGCGGCCGGGCCACGGTCTTCCAGCCCGCGCGGCAGGCGGGCTTTGAGTTTTTGCGGCTTTTTGGGTTTCTCGGCCATGGGCGGCGTTGGTATCAGCCGACGCGCGGGGCGGCAACCTTGCTTACTTCCCTTCTCCCCTTGTGGGAGAAGGTGGCGCGGACGTGGTCCGCGACGGATGAGGGGTTTGTATCCGCGGAGAGAGACCCCTCACCCGCCCTCGTTTCACTCGGGCACCCTCTCCCGCAAGGGGAGAGGGCAAGAAGAGAGCGTGCCGCGGGGCTATGCTTACGCCGCCGCCTGCTTACCCTTGGGCTGCACCTCGGCGGTGTAATCCTTCATCAACGCTTCCGAGATCGCGCCGGGCGTGAACTTCCACTTTGCGATCTCTGACACCGGCGTCACTTCGGCGGCGGTGCCGGTGATGAAGCATTCGGAGAAGCCGTCGAGTTCCTCCGGCATGATGCGGCGCTCGACCACCTCGATGCCGCTGCGTTTGGCGAGGTCGATCACGGTCGCCCGCGTGATGCCGGCGAGGAAGCAATCGGCGGTCGGGGTGTGCAGCTTGCCGTCCTTGATGAAGAAGATGTTGGCGCCGGTGCATTCGGCGACCCGGCCCTGCCAATCCAGCATCATGGCGTCGGAATAGCCCTCGCGCTCGGCCTTGTGCTTGGAGATGGTGCAGATCATGTAGAGGCCGGCCGCCTTTGCCAGCGCCGGGATCGTCGCCGGATCCGGCCGCTTGTAATCGGCAAGGCTCAGCCGGATGCCCTTGAGCTTCTCGGCCGGGTCGAAATAGCTCGGCCATTCCCAGGCCGCGACCGCCAGATGAATGGTGTTGGTCTGCGCCGAGACGCCCATCATCTCCGAGCCGCGCCAGGCCACCGGGCGGACATAGGCATCGGGCAGATTGTTCCTGTCGACGACGAGTTGCTTGGCGGCATCGATCTCGGCAACGGAATAAGGAATCTCGAAATCCAGGATATTGGCGGAATTCTTCAGCCGCTCGGAATGCTCCTTGCTCTTGAACACCTTGCCGCCATAGGCGCGCTCGCCCTCGAACACGCAGCTCGCATAATGCAACCCGTGGGTCAGCACATGGACGTTGGCATCCTTCCACGGCACCAATTTGCCGTCGTACCAGATGACGCCGTCGATCTTATCGAATGAAACTCCCATGGGCCTTCTCCCGGATTGGCGCGGAACAGGCGCCGTTACTATGCTTGGCACCGGCCCCCTGCCAGCCTCTTGAAGGCTGGCCTCCCTGCCAGCATGTCGCGTGACGACATGCTTTTGCGGAATGCGGAAGTCCAGTATGTTTGCCGATATGCCGCTCGACAATCGCACGGTAGACAATTTGCAACGTCGCCGTCTCGTTTGGCTTCCTCAAGCCGTTTTGAAACGCCGTCGCGGCCAAGACGATCTAATATTTCGTAATGGCTGGCTGTTTTGTAACATTGAACTCAAGATATGTCAATATGCCTGACGTAAATTTCTCGAATCACGCATCGGGCCCCGATTCGCGGGCTGCCGAGGCGCGTGCCGCGGCCGTCCGGGATGGCGATCTGCGCTGGGATATCATCGAATTGCTGTTCTTTGCGTACCGCGACTTCGTCGGCGACGCCGATCACGAGCTCGAAGCGTTCGGATTCGGCCGTGCGCATCACCGGGTGCTGCACTTCGTCTACCGTTATCCCGGGCTCAAGGTCGCCGACCTGCTCGACGTGCTGCGCATTACGAAGCAGTCGCTGGGCCGCGTGCTCAAGCAGTTGCTCGACGAAGGCTATATCGTGCAGAAGACCGGCAACAACGACCGTCGGCAGCGCCTGCTTTTTGCCACCGCCAAGGGCGAGGCGCTGGTCGGCAGGCTGGCCGGCCTGCAAACGACGAGGATCAACCGCGCGCTCGCCGACCTCGCGCCTGACGACGCCGAGACGGTCAGGCGCTTCCTGCGCGCGATGATCGATCGCGACGATCCCGACAAGGTGCTGGAGACGATCTTCAAAACCGGCCCTGCAACCAAAAAGGATTAATCGTGTCCCAGGCTGCAACAATCGCGCGTACGCCGCAGCAACCGGCCGACGATGCCCCGCATCTGCTCTTGGTCGACGACGACCGCCGCATTCGCGATCTGTTGTCGCGCTTTCTCTCCGCCGAGGGTTACCGCGTCACCACCGCGATGAGCGCCAGCGACGCCCGCGCCAAGCTCAACGGCCTGCACTTCGACCTCTTGATCCTGGATGTGATGATGCCCGGCGAGACCGGATTCGAGCTGGCGCGGTTCATCCGCACCTCGTCCTCGGTGCCGATCCTCATGCTGACCGCGCGCCATGAAGCGGAAAGCCGCATCGAGGGCCTGCAGATCGGTGCCGACGATTACGTCGCAAAGCCGTTCGAGCCGCGCGAGCTGGCCTTGCGCATCGGCAACATTCTCAAGCGCAGCGCGCCGCCGCCGGTGGCAACCCTGGAGCAGGTCGCGTTCGGACCTTACGTATTTCATCTCGAGCGCGGCGAACTGCGCATCGGCGAAGAGATCATCCACCTCACCGATCGCGAGCGCGAGATGCTGCGCATCCTTAGCGTCGCCCCTGGCGAGACCGTGCCGCGCGCAGCACTCACCGGTAACGGCACCGTCAACGAGCGCGCGGTCGACGTGCAGATCAACCGCCTGCGGCGCAAGATCGAGCGCGATCCGGCCAATCCGCTGTTCCTG
>Ga0209153_1000113_pt1 | contig 40931 bp, 44 predicted proteins | sample GraSoiAngelo_120_FD_185877 | JGI IMG/M metagenome (GOLD analysis project Ga0209153, IMG submission 185877) | Grasslands soil microbial communities from the Angelo Coastal Reserve, California, USA - 14_0919_09_20cm (SPAdes) (version 2) | ecosystem: Environmental > Terrestrial > Soil > Grasslands ... | reverse complement strand
AGTCGACGTTTCCGGGCTCGCTGTCCTGCCTCAAGCCGCGCGGCATGTTCGTCAGCTTTGGCAACGCCTCGGGTCCGGTGCCGCCGTTTGCGATCGCCGAACTCAACAGCCACGGCTCGCTGTTTGCGACCCGCCCAAAGCTCAACGACTATATCGGCAAGCGCTCCGAATTGCTCGAGGGCGCCGACACGCTGTTCGCCGCTGTGATCAACGGCAAGCTGCACGTGCCGATCAACCACGCTTATGCGCTGAAAGATGCAGCGAGAGCCCATATCGACCTGGAAAGCCGCAACACCACCGGGGCGTCGATCCTCAAGCCGTAGCGCTTACGCTTACAGATACTTGACTACCCGCAAGCCATTCACCTCATGCTTGTAGCGCGGCGAGACCGGTTTGATGTTGTCCCACTGAATGGCAAGGCCCGAGGTCGATGCTTCGTCGAAGATCTCCAGGACCGGCTTGAACGCTTCCAGCAATCGCCGTTTGATATCGGCGGCAATTTCGGTGTCCGATCTGGTGGTAACGAGCTGAACGACAGGCTTGCTTTCCTCAACATCGCTCACGTTGGAACTCCATCTTTCTTTTTTTTCTTCGCCAATCACACACCCCATCATATCACTGCTTGTTGTTGGTTTGAACCGCAGCCAATCACCTTGGCGAGCTGGGTTGTTTCATCCTCCGTTCCATCGACGTGGGGCGCGGCAGCTATGCAACCCGGCGTGCAGCGCCTGCCTTCGTCAGGATGACGTCGAGACAATGGATCATCTCGGAGATTTCCTCACGCGTCACGTTGAGTGCGGGCATGAAGCGCAACGCATCCGGCTGCGGCGAGTTGAGCAGCACGCCGGCCTCGAATGCCTGCGCGACGAGTGAGGCGCCGATCGGCAATTTTAGGTCGAGCGCCAGCAATAGTCCGCGCCCCCGGACATCGCCGAGGCCATGCCGCGCGGAAAGTTTTTGCAGTTCGCTCTCCAGAAACAGGCCGGCATCGACCGCCGATTTCAGGAACTCGCCCTGGCTGACCCGTTCGAGCACCACCAGTCCTGCCGCGCACATCAGCGGGTTGCCGTTGAACGTGCCGCCCTGATCGCCATGCTCGAAGCAGGAGGCTTTTTCCGTCGCAAGCAGCGCCGCCAGCGGCACGCCGCCGCCGATCCCTTTTCCAAGCGTCATGATGTCGGGCGCGATTGCAGCGTGCTCGTAATGGAACAGCTTGCCGGTGCGGCCCATGCCGGTCTGGATCTCGTCGAAGATCAGCAGCAGGCCATACGTGTCGGTCAGCGCCCGCAACTGCCGAAGGAATTGATCGGTCGCGGGCCAGACGCCGGATTCGCCCTGGATCGGCTCCAGCATCACCGCAACCGTCTGGTCCGATATCAGCCGCTTGACGGAGGCGAGATCGTTGAGCCGCGCTTTGCGAAAGCCCGACACCTTCGGTTCGAACAGCGGCTCAAACGCCTTCTTGCCCGACGCCGACATGGTCGCGAGCGTCCGGCCATGAAAGCCGCCCTCGAAGGTGATAATCTCGTAAGCGCCGTTCTTGTGCAGCGCGCCGTATTTGCGCGCGAGTTTTATGGCGCCTTCGTTGGCTTCGGCGCCGGAATTGGCAAAGAACACCTGGTCGAAACAAGAATGATCCACGAGCGCTTTTGCGAGCTTCAAGCTGACCGCGTTGTAGTAAGCGGGGCTCGGCGTCAGCAGCAGTTTGGCTTGCGCGGCAAGGGCTTCGGCCACGGCAGGCGGAGAGTGGCCGAGGCAGTTCACCGCCCAGCCCTGGATGAAGTCGAGATAGCGCTTGCCGGCGTCGTCCCAGAGGTACGAGCCTTCGCCCTTCACGAAGGCGGCCGGCGGACGCGCGGTGATCTCCATCAGAGCGTCGAACGGATGGGTAGCGATAGTCATATCAAACTCCTTGGGGTGTTCGGTTGAAAAGACGGCCGAAACGCAAGAAGGCCGCACTTTCTAGGGTGCGGCCTTCTCGAAAACGTTGCTGATCTTAAGTGTTCAGCGGTGTCGTCGGACATGGCGCAGCCCATCATCGTCGCGGGTGCGACGACGGAAAGCTGCGCGGCGGTCGGTCCGGTTCAAATTCATGGTGCAGGCCCATACAGCCGAAGGGCGGGCGCTGTCAAGTCAAGGCACGCTGCCGCCATTCCGCGCCGTGCGCTCCGACCGGCCCGCTGGATACCTGCCTGGCTGACTGATTAGACGACGGGGGGGGCGACCGCCGCCGTGTTCAAGCTGTGCGGAAGCCGGGTCGGTCACGATCTGATACCGGCGGCTCGTACCAGACGGTGACCACGATCCAGGGATTGCTGGTCGACTTCTCGGCCGCAGCTGTCACGACCGTTTCCGTCTTGATGATGGTGATCGAATCCTGAGAGGTGAGCCAGGCATTGATCTTCTCCTCGATCGCGCTTGCGCTCGTCTCCATGAAGATCTTGAGTTTCAACGGTCTTAGCATGGTGCCGTCCCCTAAAATCCGGCCACGCTGCCGTGCAGATCGTACTCGTCCGCGCGCTCGATTTTCGCGGTGACGATCTCGCCGACCTTCAGTGGACGGCGGCTTGAGAGATAGACCGCGCCATCGATTTCGGGCGCGTCCGCCTTCGAGCGGCCTCTTGCCACCGTCGGGCCGACCTCGTCGACGATCACCTGCCGCCGCGTGCCGATCTTGCGCTTGAGCCGGTGCGCGGAAACCCTTTGCTGCCGCGCCATCAGCGCGTTCCAGCGCTCCTGCTTGACCCCGTCCGGTACGTGATTGCCGAGCGCGTTCGATGAGGCGCCCGCGACCGGCTCGTATTTGAAGCAGCCGACGCGATCGATCTCGGCTTCCTCGAGCCAGTCGAGCAGATAGGCAAAATCGGAATCGGTCTCGCCGGGGAAGCCGACGATGAACGTCGAACGCAGCGTGAGATCAGGACACTGCTCGCGCCACTGTTTGATCCGCGCCAGCGTCTTTTCCTGCGCGGCCGGGCGCTTCATGGCCTTCAGGATTTCCGGGCTCGCATGCTGGAAGGGAATATCCAGGTAGGGCAGTATCTTGCCTTCGGTCATTAATCCAATGACTTCATCGACGTGCGGGTAGGGGTAGACGTATTGCAGCCGCACCCAGGCACCGAGCTCGCCGAGCTCCTTGGCGAGATCAAGGAACTTCGCGCGAACCTCGCGATCCTTCCACGCACTCGCGGCGTATTTCAAATCGACGCCGTAGGCCGACGTGTCCTGCGAGATCACCAGCAATTCCTTGACGCCGGCGTTGACCAGCTTTTCTGCCTCGCGCAGCACGTCGCCGGCCGGACGCGACACCAGATCGCCGCGCAGCTTTGGAATGATGCAGAAGCTGCAGCGGTTGTTGCAGCCTTCGGAAATCTTCAGGTAAGCGTAGTGCCGCGGCGTCAGCTTGATCCCTTGCGGCGGCACCAGATCGAGGTGGGGATTGTGGACCGGTGGCAGCGTGCGATGCACGGCATCGAGCACGGTCTCATACTGCTGCGGTCCTGATATCGAGAGCACGCCCGGATAGGCCTTTTCGATCGCTTCCGGTTCCGCGCCCATGCAGCCCGTGACGATCACCTTGCCGTTCTCGGCCATGGCTTCACCGATGGCGCCGAGCGATTCCTGCTTGGCGCTGTCGAGGAAGCCGCAGGTGTTGACGATGACAAGGTCGGCACCATCGTGCTTGCGTGCGAGCTCATAGCCTTCCGCCCGCAGCCGCGTGATGATGCGCTCGGAATCCACCAACGCCTTGGGGCACCCCAGCGAAACAAAGCTGACTTTGGGCGCGGCCGCCTGTTGCATATTTTCATCTGCCTGATTGACCGGCAGGAGCTAGTCCCAATTGCGCATAATTACAAGGCTTTGCGATACCGCTTGGCGTGCTATGGATGCGCTGCCGGGTTGTGAGTGATCGATGAGCGCCGAACAGTCGCCTAAAATCGTGATTGTCGACGAAAGCCCAATCCGTGCCGCGATCCTCGAGGAGGGATTGCGGGAAGCGGGATTTACCGGCGTCGTGCATATCAGCGAGATGCAGAGCTTGCTGGCGCGGATTTACGCGCTCGATCCGGACATCATCCTGATCGACTTGGAAAACCCCAGCCGCGACGTGCTGGAACAGATGTTCCAGGTCAGCCGAGCGGTGCGGCGCCCGATCGCGATGTTCGTCGACCAGAGCGATGCGGCCTCGATCCAGGCCTCGGTCGATGCCGGCGTCTCCGCCTACATCGTCGATGGATTGAAGAAGGAGCGCATCAAGCCGATCCTCGACCTCTGCGTCTCCCGCTTCAATGCGTTTTCGAGGCTGCAGGACGAGCTCGATCGGACCAAATCGGCGCTGGAGGATCGCAAGGTGATCGATCGCGCCAAGGGCATCCTGATGAAGCTCAAAGGCCTGACCGAGGATGAGGCCTATGTGCTGCTGCGCTCTACCGCGATGCGCGAGAAAAAGAAGATCAGTGAGATCGCCCAGTCGATCATCACTGCGTCGGAGATGCTGAAATGACGACACCGCTCCACATCGGGTTCATCCCGCTTGTCGACGCCGCCGCGCTGATCGTTGCAGTGGACAAGGGATTTGCCGCCGCCGAAGGGCTCGATGTAACGCTGGTGCGCGAAGTGTCGTGGTCCAATGTTCGCGACAAGCTCAATATCGGACTGTTCGATGCGGCGCATCTGTTGGCGCCCGTCGCGATCGCCTCCAGCCTGGGCTTGGGCCACGTCAAGGTGCCGATCGTGGCTCCCTTCAATCTTGGCTTGAACGGCAATGCGATCACGGTCTCGCCGGCGTTGCATGCGGATCTCATAAGGGAGATCGACGGCGACCGGTTCGATCCGATGGTGACCGCCTTGGCGCTGGCGCGTGTCGTCGCGAAGCGCAAGAGGATCGGCGCCGAACCCCTGACCTTCGGCATGACCTTTCCGTTTTCCACCCACAATTATCAATTGCGATTCTGGATGGCGGCGGGTGGGGTCGATCCGGACGAGGATGTCCGGCTCGTGGTGTTGCCGCCGCCTTACATGGTGGACAGCCTTGCCAAGGGACACGTGGACGCCTTCTGCGTCGGTGCGCCGTGGAATTCGATCGCGGTCGATCTCGGCATCGGCCAGATCCTGCATTTCGCCTCGGACATTCTGGTGCGCGCGGCGGAGAAGGTGCTTGCGATCCGGCAGAGTTGGTCGGAGAAAAATCCGGAACTCGTTGCCGCCCTGGTCCGCGCCGCCTCCCGTGCCGCCGAATTCATCGAGCATCCGGAAAACCGCGCCGAGGCGGCGCGCATTCTCGCGCAGCCGGAGCACGTGGGCGTTGCCGCCGATGTCATCCAGCGCACGCTTGACGGTCGTCTCAAGATTTCGCCCGACGGCACCATACGCGAGAGCGGACGCTACCTCCTGGTTGGGCGGGAGGAGGCCGGACGGCCCGATCCCACGCAGGCGGCCTGGCTCTACGCGCAAATGGTGCGATGGGGACAAACCTCCATTAGCCGCGATGCGCTCGAGACGGCAAAGGCGGTATTTCGGCCCGAGCTGTACGACGCCGCGCTGGGCAAGCGCGCGGGCTCCGATCCAGGCCCCACGGGCTCGTTTGGCGCCTTTGCCGGACCCGCCTTTGATCCGGACGACATCGCGGGGTATCTGGCCTCGTTAGCGGTCTCCAAGCGCGCCCGCTAGGTCCTCGACCTGTCCGATCAGATCCCGCCTGATTAGAGATTAAGCATATTGATTCGCAGCTTACTTTTTGAGCTTCTGCCTTCTTAAATGGCATGAACTCATATCCATTTGATGCGCTGCAATATACGCAACCTATTGTTTTATTGGGTGTTCCATTCAAATGCTGCGCTGGCACATGATTTGAATAGGGAAAACTACGCCAGCCGCCGTGGATGCCCGCTGGCCGATCCATGATGGATTTCCTCAGCAACGAGGCTGATCGGACCGCCCGCACCCGTCGGGCGACCGCAATGTTCACTTTTCCTCGTTGTGACCACGCCTGCGCGTGGCAGCTGGAGCCTTGAAATGGATTACGCAAAACCTACCGACGTCGTGGCCTCGATGGTCGATGCCGGTCTCAAGAAGCTGGCGCTAGGACCGCGCGACCTTCTGATCCGCGGCGCCCTTTCGGGCGCGCTGCTTGGCGCCGCCACCACGCTTGCCTTTACCGGCGCCGTGACGACCGGTCAGCCGCTGGTCGGCGCGATCATCTTTCCCGTCAGTCTCGTCATGATCGTGCTGCTCGGGCTCGAACTGGTGACCGGCAGCTTTGCGCTGGTGCCCTTGGCGCGGTTCGAGGGCAAGGCGACATGGGGCGCCGTCCTCGCCAACTGGTCGTGGGTGTTCGTGGCGAATTTACTCGGCAGCATCGCCTTCGGTGCGCTGATTGCGATCTCCCTGACCAACATGGGCAAGGCTGACGTGGCCGGCGTCGCTGCACGCATCGTTGCCGTCGCCGAGGCCAAGACGGTTGCCAATGCCGCGCTCGGCACCGCCGGCATGGTCAGCGTCTTCGTCAAGGGCATTCTCTGCAATTGGCTTGTCTGCCTCGGCGTCGTGATGGCGATGACGTCGACCTCGACGGTCGGAAAGATCGCGGCGACCTGGCTGCCGATCTTCACCTTCTTCGCGCTTGGCTTCGAGCACGCCGTCGTCAACATGTTCATCATTCCAACCGGCATGCTGCTGGGGGCCAAGGTCAGCGTCTATGACTGGTGGGTGTGGAACCAGATCCCTGTGACGCTCGGCAACCTCGTCGGCGGCTTCGTTTTCACGGGGCTAGCGCTCTACACCACGTTCAAGCCAACGCAACAGGCTGCTTCGGCGCCTACAGTCGTCATGCAAGTGGCTGCGGAATAACGGTTCGTCATCATCATGAAGCTTGAAACACCAACTCCGACCGATTTCAGCGACGAGCAGAAGCGCTATTTGGAAGGCTTCATGTCCGGCCTTCAGATCGCGCGCGTTGGCCGCGATATCGGGGTCGCCGGCGCAGGCGTCGCGACCGACAACGCAGAGCCGACCGGGCCCGATGCTGCGCATCTCAAAGCGCAGGACAAGGTCACCGCGTCAGGCAAGAAGCTCGCCGATCAGGAGAGGTTCAAGCGCGAAGGGCATCCCTTCGATGCCTATGAGCGCTTGAAAGACCAGGCGAGGCACAACACGCCGCCGACGCCGCCGGACAATTTCCGCTGGCGCTATTACGGCCTGTTCTATGTTGCACCGGCGCAGAATTCCTACATGTGCCGCCTGCGGATGCCCAACAGCATCCTCAAGCATTGGCAATTTTCAGGGCTTGCCGATCTCGCCGAAAGCTACGGCGGCGGCTACACCCACGTCACCACCCGCGCCAACATCCAGATCAGGGAGATCGAACCCAAAAACGGCGTGGCTCTGATCGAGGGCATCCAGGACATCGGATTGTGCTCGCGCGGCTCCGGCGCGGACAACATCCGGAACGTCACGGGCACGCCGACCGCGGGCATTGATCCGCAGGAGCTGCTCGACACCCGTCCCTATGCGCGGGAGTGGCACTATCATATTCTCAACGACCGGTCGCTCACTGGGTTGCCGCGCAAGTTCAACGTCGCCTTCGACGGCGCCGGCAAGATTGCGGTGCTCGAAGATACCAACGACATCGCGTTTTCCGCGGTCGAGGTAAAGGATGGCTTCGGCGTCGAACCGGGCGTCTGGTTTCGCCTGGGGGTAGGCGGCATCACGGGACATCGGGATTTCGCCAAAGCGACCGGCATCATCGTCAAGCCGGAAGATGCGACCCTGGTGGCGGACGCGATCGTGCGCGTGTTCATCGACACCGGCGACCGCACGAACCGGCTGAAGGCGCGTCTCAAATACGTGCTCGACGGCATGGGCGTCGACAAGTTCATGATTGCCGTCGAGGAAAGGTTCGGCCGCAAGCTGACACGCGCGCCGGCAGAGGCGATCGCGCCACGTCCGAATTTCGACCGCATGGCGCATGTCGGGGTGCACCAGCAGAAGCAGGAAGGCCTCAACTGGATCGGCGTCGTGCTGCCGGTCGGCAAACTCACGTGCGAGCAGATGCGCGGGCTTGCCAAGATCGCGCAGGATCTCGGCGACGGCGAGATCAGGCTCACCGTCTGGCAGAATCTCCTGCTCTCCGGCGTGCGCGGTGAAAACGTGGCGCTGGCAACTGCGGCGATCGAAAACCTTGGCCTTGCGATCAAGGCGTCGCAGATCCGCGCCGGGTTGATTGCCTGCACCGGCAATCAGGGGTGCAAATTCGCGGCCTCCGACACCAAGCGCCACGCCGCCGAAATCGGCGACTGGTGCGAGACGCGGGTCGATGTCGACACGCCGCTCAACATCCATCTCACCGGCTGCCATCACTCCTGCGCCCAACACTACATCAGCGACATCGGCCTGCTTGCGGCGAAAGTGCCGGGCGCTACCGAAGACGACACGGTGGAGGGCTATCACCTCTATGCCGGCGGCGGCTTCGGACCTGAAGCCGACATCGGGCAGGAAGTCTTCCGCGACGTCAAGGCGGAGGACGCGCCGAAAACGGTCGAGCGCCTGCTCAAAGCGTATCTCACCAATCGCTCGTCAGCCGACGAAACCTTCCTCAGCTTTGCGCGACGTCACGACGGTGAAGCGCTGCGCAAGCTTGCCGAAGCGGAAGCATGACCATGAACCAGATCACGACACCGCCGCGGGTCGAGATTATTCCGGCCAACGCGCCATTCTCCGAAAGCCAGCGTTTGTGGCTGAACGGCTTTTTGGTCGGAATGCTCGGGCTCGACGGCACGACGCCGCTTTCGCCGGAGCAGACCAGCACGATGCTTGGTCCGGCCGGCGACGGCGATGACGGCGAAGCGCCATGGCACGACCAGACCATGCCGATTACCGACCGCATGAAGCTTGCGGAGGGCCGTCCGTTGCGGCGGCGGATGATGGCGGCGATGGCGCAGCAGGATTGCGGCCAGTGCGGCTATAATTGTCACGATTATTCGGATGCGATCGCGAACAAACGCGAAGGGCGGCTCAATCTTTGCGTCCCCGGCGGCAAGGAAACCGCCCGGATGCTCAAATCGCTCTATGAGGAATTGGACAAGGCGCCGGCGGCCCCATCGGCTCCCAGAGCCGAAACCCCAGCGATCGCGGCGCCTGCTGTCGTGGCCGAATCCGGCCGTTCGCGGGACAATCCGGTCCCGGCGACCTTCGTGTCCCGGCGCCTGCTCAACAGGCAAGGCTCGGAAAAAGAAACCTGGCACGTCGACTTCGATCTTTCCGGCTGCGGGCTCGACTATGTGGTCGGCGACTCCTTCGGCATCTTCGCCCGCAATGATCTCGGGCTCGTGGATCAGGTTATTGCGCTTCTCGGCGCTTCCCACACCACGCAGGTGAGGGGCAAAACCTTGCGCGATGTCCTGACTGAGGACGTTTCGTTGTCGCCCGCGCCGGACTCGCTGTTCGAGCTGCTCTCCTACCTCACCGGCGGCGCGCAGCGCGAGAAGGCGCGCGCGTTGGCGCAGGGCGAGGACCCCGACGGCGACGCCGCCACCCTCGATGTCATGGCGGTGTTGCAGAAGTTCTCCGGCGTCCGGCCGCACCCCGAAGTGTTCGTGGAAGCGCTGGAGCCGTTGCAGCCGCGGCTCTACTCGATCTCCTCATCGCACAATGCCACGCCCGGCAAATTGTCGCTCACGGTCGATTGCGTGCGCTACGTGGTCGGAAAACGCAAGCGCCTGGGTCTTGCCTCGACTTTCCTTGCCGAACGCATCAAACCTGGCGAGGCCGTGAAGGTTTATGTGCAGAAGGCTCATGGCTTTGCGCTGCCGCAGGACCCGAAGACGCCCATTATCATGATCGGACCAGGTACCGGTATCGCACCGTTCCGCGCCTTCCTGCTCGACCGTAAGGCGACCGGCGCGCCCGGCAAGAACTGGCTGTTCTTCGGTCATCAGCGCAGCGACTGTGATTTCTTCTATGCCGACGAACTCAACGCGATGAAGACATCGGGTCTGCTGACGCGGTTGTCGCTGGCATGGTCGCGCGATGGCAGCAAGAAATTCTACGTGCAGGACCGCATGCGCGAGGTCGGCCGCGAATTGTGGACGTGGCTGGCCGAGGGCGCGAATATCTACATTTGCGGAGACGCCAAACGGATGGCGAAGGACGTCGAGCGCGCACTCGTCGATATCGTCGCCCAGTTCGGGGCGCGCTCAACCGACGAGGCCGTGAGCTTCGTCGCGGAACTCAAGAAGAAGGGGCGGTTCCAGCAGGACGTCTACTGACGGAACCGGTTTCGCTTCAATGAGCTTCTAATATGAACGAATAAGATTCTCGGCCGACTGCCAGCAGGGGAATTTTCGACTGCCATCGGGCTCCGCCGAAGCGGCCATATCACTATTTTGGCGATCGTCTTGAATCCCGCCGGAAGCGGTATTCCATAGTTCCTGATGGGGCATTGGAAATCGACCATGCGCGAATTATCGGCGGAAGCCCGCCTGCACCTTTACGCTCGTTCCCTTTCGGGGCGAACCGGAGCACGCCTTCATATGGCTGCGTTCTACGGCGCGCTAGCGCTGATCGCCGGAATCGTCTTTGGTACGCTGTCGGTCCATCCGTTCTAGGCGAACTCGCTCAAGCCGCTCGCTTGAACGGCGCCACCGCAATCCCCGCATCCTTCAACGCCTGACGCACGCCGCGCGCGATATCGACCGCGCCCGGCGTGTCGCCGTGGATGCAGACGGTATCGGTACGCATCTTGATCACCTTACCGGTGACCGACACAACCGCGCCGTCCTGCACCATCCGCACCACGCGCTGCGCGATCTCGCTCGCTCCATGCAGCACCGCGCCGGGCTTGCGGCGCGAGACCAGCGAACCGTCGTCCTCATAGGCACGATCGGCAAACACCTCATGCACCATCGGCAAATTCGCAGCTTCGCCTGCCCGCACCAGATTTGAATTGGCGAGCACAACGAAGACCAGATTGGAATCGACGGCCTTGATGGCGCTTGCGATGGCTTTTGCCGTCGTGTCATCCTCACAGGCGACATTCGAGAGCGCGCCATGCGCCTTGACGTGGGTGACCTTGTGACCGGCCGCGGTCGCGATCGCCTGAAGCGCGCCGATCTGGTAGGCTACCAGGTTTTCGATCTCGGAAGGCTTCATGCCCGGGAACGGCCGGCGGCCAAAGCCATGGAGGTCGCGGTAACCGGGATGGGCGCCGATGCTGACGCCGCGCGCTTTCGCAAGCTCGACCGTCCTGCGCATGATATCGGCATCTCCGGCATGAAAGCCGCAGGCGATGTTGACCGAGGTCGCAAGCTCGATCATGGCAGCGTCGTTGCCCATTTCCCAGGCGCCAAATCCTTCGCCGAGATCGCAGTTGAGATCGATTGTCGTCATGGTTGTTGCCCGCTGTGGCTTGAGTGGATGTTTGACCGGTTATTGCCACGTCCCGGCATCGACCGCGCTGACGGCGCTGCCTGCGACATTAGCATCCTGCAGTGCCTCGATGTTGAGGTCAAAGCTCTCGATCGCGCGCAAACGATCGGGCAGGGTGCGCAACAACTCTGCGAATTTTTGCGCCGCATCCTGTGCCTCACCGATGCTGACCGTCTTGAACCGGAATCCGGTTCCGGCCGGAATCTGCGCGAAACGCCCGAAGTCGGCCGAAATTACGGTCGCGATCTTGGGATATCCGCCGGTAGTTGGGCGGTCGGGCATCAGTACGATCGGGGCGCCGTTGCCGGGCACCTGGATGCTGCCATTGACCGTGCCGTCGGAGACGATGTTGTGGCCATGCAAATGCCGGATGACGGGGCCTTCGAGCCGGTAACCCATGCGATCGCTGGTCGCCGAAATCTTCCATTCGGCCTCAAGGAAGAGTTTTTTGGCGTCGTCGGCGAATTCGTCGTCTTGCGGGCCCAGCAGGACGCGGATCGGTCCCGTGTCGATCGCGGGAATCTCGATCCGCTGCTCGGCCGCGCCGCTGGCTGTCGCCGTCAGCAATTCGTCGCCGGGCTGTAGCGGGCGCGGATAAGGACTGCCGAGGCCTGCGCGCGCGTTCACCGCCAGGCTGCCGAACATCGGCTCACCTACAAAGCTGCCCTCAATCGCGAGATAACTGAACGAGCCGCCACGGGCCAAGCCGAGCGTCAGCGTCTCGCCATCGGCAAGGGTCATCGATGCATCCAACGCCACCGCGTGTCCTCCAATATCGGCGCTGCGCGATGCGCCTGTGAGCGCAATCCGCACCGCACCGCGGCGCGCTGTGAACGCAGCACCGAACGGCCCGACCTCGACCGCAGCTGCAAACAACCCATTTCCGACCAGCGTATTGGCGGCCGCCAGCGCGAGGCGATCCATCGCGCCGCTTGGGGTCAGGCCGTAACGCTGCGAACCCGGCCGGCCGCCGTCCTGGACGGAGCTCGCCGGCCCAATCGAGGCAATGACAAGCTTGCTCATGGGGCTATCAATTCGGCGACGATCGCGCCGGCTTGCGCGGCGCGATCGTGCTCCGCGAAGGTTTTGGCATCGACGGGAAAAAACGTAACGCGGTCACCGGGTTCCAGCAGGAAGATGGGATCGCGGTGCAACTGATAGGTTCTAACGGCTGTCCGGCCAAGAAGATGCCAGCCGCTGGGGCCGGCGAGACATTGCACGCCGGTCTGCACGCCGCCGATCGAAACGGTGCCAGCAGGGGTCAACAGCCGCGGATTTTGCCGTCGCGGCATGTGCAGGAGTTTCTCCAGACCGCTAAGGTACGACCATCCCGGCGTGAAGCCGATCATGGCAACGCGATAGTCGCCGGCGACATGCCGCGCCACAATCGTTTCAGGGGTTGTGTTAAGCGCTTTCGCGACATCCTCCAGATCGATGCCATGCTCGCCGCCATAGCTGACCGGAATTCGCCAGCGCCGGGATTTCGTTGTCGGTCGAAGCGGATGCTGTGCCAGCGACACCAGCTTCTCGCCCAAGGCATCGAAGCTGATCTTGGTGGGATCATAATGCACGAGCAGCGACCGATAGGTCGGGACCGTTTCGGTCACGCCGGAAACCGGCGCCTCCGCGAGCGCGCGATCGAGCGCCAGCACGCGCTGGTTGGCGGCATCGTCGACGTTGCGGCTAAATTCCACCGCAATGGCAGCATCGCCACTCGGCAAAAGGCGGGGTGGGGCTAAGGTAGCGGCCATGGCCTCATGACTCTTCGCTGCTCAAGGTAACTTGTTTTCGAGCGAAGTGGAATTCGCCTCGCCTAAAATGAACCCGCAAATTCAATAAATTAATCAGCACACCTTCGATAAGATGAATTGATGATCGCGCAAAAAGCGCTGCGCCCTTGACGCGCTTATCCTGCCCCCCAAGATGCGCTCTGCCAGTTCACCCCTCCCGGAGCCCGCTTTCCAGATGTCCCTGACCCCTGACGCTATCAAGACGCTGTCGCATGTATCTACCGCCACCATCACCACGGTTCTGCTCAAGAAGGGACTGCGAAACGTCTGGATGCGCGGCACCAAGCCGCTGCGGCCCGGCCAGAAGCGGCTGGTCGGGCCGGCCTTCACCCTGCGCTTCGTGCCTGCGCGCGAGGATCTGGCGACACCGGAATCCTGGTCGTCGCCGATTTCCACCCGCACCGCGATCGAGGCGATGCCGGCAGGCTGCATCGCCGTGGTTGATGCCATGGGCATCACCGATGCCGGCATCTTCGGCGATATTTTGTGCGCTCGGATGGTCAAGCGCGGTGTCGCGGCGCTGATCACGGACGGCGTGGTGCGTGATGTCGAGGGCGTGCTCGGCACTGGTCTTCCGGTCTGGTGCGACGGCTTTGCGGCCCCACCGTCGGTCGCGGGTCTCACCTTCGTCGGCTGGGGCGAGCCGATCGGCTGCGGTGGCGTCGCGGTGTTCCCGAACGACATTATCGTGGCCGACCAGGACGGCGCGGTGCTGATCCCGCAGGCGCAGCTCGATCATATCCTCACTGAGGGGCCGGAGCAGGAACGGATGGAAGGCTGGATCGTCAACGAGGTGAACAATGGCGCTGTCTTGCCCGGGCTCTATCCGATGAATGCCGAGACCAAAGCGCGCTACGCGGCTTCCAAAAAGTAGGCAAAAACAGCAAGGGAGATAACCATGGATATCCATCTCGCAGGCTCGCGGCCGACGCGACGCGCGCCAAAGGAATATTTTACCGGTACGGTGTGGCAAGATCCGATCATTGCGACCGCAGCGCCGGCGCGGTTAGCCTCGACGCGCGTTGCCTTCGAACCGGGCGCGCGAACCGCTTGGCATACCCATCCCCTTGGACAGACGCTCTACGTTATCTCGGGTGTCGGCCGGGTGCAGACCAAGGGCGGACCTGTCAGGGAAATCCGGCCGGGCGATGTGGTCTGGATCCCGCCGAACGAGAAGCATTGGCACGGTGCGTCGCCGACCAATGGCATGACCCACGTCGCGATGCAGGAAGCGCTCGACGGAAGTTACGTCACCTGGATGGAACAGGTGACCGACGCCGAATATTCCGCAGGCGTCGGATAGATCAGCGAACTAGATTCGCTGCGCTACCCAGGTGCCCGAGCACAAAGCGCCGCGCCAGGTGCCCGATCCGGACGTGCCGGAGAGGTGACCGAAGCCGGTCGCCCGTTTGATCCCACTTGTCAGCGTGACGCTGATGTTGCCGGCGTCGGCGACGCGGCCGGACGCGGCGACCATCGAGCTGTTTGAGGCGACCTGACCGTTGCTGATCCCAATTGAAACGCTGGCGCCGGCATTGCACGCCGAGTTCGATGAGGCAATCTGGACATTCCAGGTACCATCGAACGTCGCGGCCGCGGCTGGCGTGGCCACCGGCAATGCCACAAGAGCCAGGATGCGGGCGGTGATAATGACCTTTCTAAAATGTGCCATGACGTACCCCTGTTGTTTGGACACGGGCAGCCTCGCACAGCGCTTCGCCGGAGAATGTGATGGCAGTCACGCCGGCGTTACGAACACGGTGTTCGCGTAAGCGGATTGCCGTCAGGAGCGACGCGACGTGATGCCGCGCATGCTCAAGCCAAAAGGCCTCCGCCGGATAGTGGGGCCTTTGGATTGGACAGGACGCTATTGCGGCTGGTTAGTTCAGGCGAGTCCAGGTCTGGCCGCCGCAGAACATGCCACCAAAGGCGCAACCCTGGACGCGCAGGGTATCGGTGCCCTTCATTGCGATCGTCGAATCGTAGGTGCTGCCGCTGTTCGGATCGAGGATCCGCCCGCTCCATTTCTGATCCTTGCTCGGCCGCATATTGATCAGAACCTGTTCGCCGTTCTTGTTCGATTTGGCATCGATCGAATAGCCGCAGAGATTGGCGCCGCATTGCTCGATGCGGACCTTGCCTTCCTTCTCTTCGGTCAGCCAGACGCCGAGCGGTGAATTCGGATCGTGGGCTACCGGGGCGAGGGCAGGGGCAGCCGGCTGCGGTGGCGGAGGAACGGCTGCGACGGTCGGCGGCGGCGCAGGTTTCGGCACGGGGGCGGCATCCTGTTGAGGGGGTGGCGCGGGGACCGAGGGCGGCGGCGGGAGCACGGCGTTATCAGCCGGCGCATTATTCGCCGTCGAGGTTGCTGGTTCCGGTGGCGGTGGATTTGCGGCCGCGGGCGGAGGTGGAGACGCTGCCTGGTTGGTCGGCGCGGGTGCAGGGACCGGCGTTTGCGGATCGGCCTTCGCATCCTGCGGGGCCGGCTGCTTGAGCGACTTGTCGCTGTCCTGTTCGCGCGCGCGTTTCGACCGCCGCCCTGTGTTGTCGTAGACGCCCGGGATGGAGACTGTTCCGCGATCGGGATCGATGCGAATGGTGCGACCGCTATATTCGAAGGTGTACTGAGCCTGTGCGGCGGTGCTCGCCAACAGAAACGCGGCGATGGCCAACAGCTTCTTCATCTTCAACCTCCTGAGCAGATCCGCGTCCAACGTCGGACCCTAGGCTTCGGTGCTCTGCGAGAACGTGATCTGGATCACTCTCAATGGTTAGTTCGCAAGCTAGCCGGATTGGTTCAACGTGGCGTTTCGGTCAATCTAAACGCGGACTTCTGCAGCGGTCAATTTACGGACTTGCGCGTTTTCTGTGGCAGAACCGAGCGCGGGGATCAAACAACGTGTCCATCTCAATGTACGAATCGTCGGTCGGCGTTTTCGCGCCGTTTCTCACAAATTTATCGGGCCTGCTGGATCGTGCAGCGGCCTACGCCGAAGCGAGGAAGATCGATCCCGCAATTTTGCTTAATATGCGGCTCTCTCCGAACATGTACAATCTCACCCGCCAGGTAGGCGAGGCCAATCGCCACGCCGTCGTCGGCTGCGCGCTTCTCGCCGGACGCGATCCGCACGCTTTTTCCGATACCGAGCCTGGTATCGACGAGCTCAAATCCCGCATCGCCGCAGCCGTTGATTTCATGCACGGGCTGCCGCGCGCCACCATCGATGGGGCTGCCGATCGCGAGGTTATCTTCAGGTTCCGGAGCGGTGTGGAGCGGAAATTCACCGGACGGTCGCTGCTGTTGACTTTCAGCGTACCGCAGTTCTTTTTTCACCTTACCACGGCCTACGACATCCTGCGGCACGCCGGCGTCGATCTCGCCAAGAAGGATTTTTTGGGGACGCCGCGGCAGCAGGCTTGAGTGGCCAGATCATTTTGAATTGAGCATGATCTCCGCGCAAACGCGTTCCGCGTTTGTCGCAAGGGAAAACCGGCACCCACTTTTCCGGATATGCTCTAAAACTAGCTGCTGCCTTGCTGCAGCACGAGGGCAGCCGCGCTGCGTCCCGCCATTTCGCTCTTGAGCTCTTCAAATCGCCGGCGCGCCTCGCTCTCGCGATCGTCCACCAGCCTGACCGCGTCATCCTTGGTCATGGGACCCGTGACGGTCGCCAGCGAGTTCTCCCCGATCGTCTCGTCAACGTAATAGGCGCCGTCGTCGGCGAGCCGCACGGACCACTTGAAGCGAATGGCGGCCATCGGGCCGGGACCGACCTTCGAATAACCGTCGGCGTCTTGCGCCGCGAGCCGGTCGGGCTTTTCTTCGCCCGCGGGCTGTTCCGGTTCGCGACGCGGTGCCCGGAACTCGAAGATGCTCGCAATCGCCGCGAGCACGTGATCGGTTGGGTCGCTCCGACTCAAGACCTCAATCTCCCCTTGCGCAAAACGCGGGCGCTATTCCGCCGTTGGGATCCATTACATTGGTCATCTCGAATGCGGCTGAGTTTTGACTATTTACGCGCAAATTGGGGGCAGCTTGCCGCGCCAGGGGCGTTCCTGCTCGAGCTGTCCCGCCAGGCGAAACAAGGTCGCCTCATCGCCAAAGCGTGCGGAAAACATCATGCCGAGCGGCAATCCCGCACTGTTCCATGCGAGCGGCACCGACATCGACGGTTGTCCCGACATATTGAACATGCTGGTCCCCGGCATGTAGCGCCGAAGGATCGGAGCGATATGTGACAGGTCCTGCGACATCGGATTGAGCTCGCCGATACGCAAGGGCGGTGAGCAGAGCGTCGGACACAGGAACACATCGCAGCCTTGGAAGAATTCGGCTAGTGCCCGCGATATTTGGAACGCGCTGAGTTGGGCTGCAACGTAATCGGTTGCGGTAGTCTTTTGCGCGTTATGCGCGTTCGCAAGCGTCAGGAATTCGAAATCCTCCTCCGTCATGGTGCGACCGAAGCGTTGCTCGGCAACGCGCACATTCAGCGCGGTATTGGCATTGACGATGACCGCCATCACCGCCGCCGGATCGGCGACAAGCGGCGGCGCGCGCTCCTCAACGTGATGGCCGAGCGTCGCCAGCAGGGTTGCGACGTCGCGAACCGCAGCGGCGATCTCGGGATCGATCGGCTCGCCATAAGGCGATTTGTCGGTAAAGGCGATGCGCAACCGGCCGGGGTCGCGCCCAGCCTCGTCGGCGTAAGCCCGCGCCGGCGGCGGCGCGACATAGAGGCTCGACGTTTCAGGCCCGTGGATCGCATCCAGCATGACGGCACTGTCGCGCACGCTGATGCTGACCACATGACCGACGGAAAATCCGCTCCAGCCTTCGCCGCGGTCGGGGCCAAGCGGATTGCGTGCCCGCGTCGGCTTCAATCCGAACACGCCGCAGGCGGATGCCGGTATCCGGATCGAGCCACCGCCGTCGCTGGCATGCGCGACCGGAAGGATGCGGGCCGCAACCGCCGCAGCCGCGCCGCCCGACGAGCCGCCAGAGGAATGCGCAAGATTCCAGGGATTGCGGGTCGGACCGAACAGACGCGGTTCTGTGGTCGGCATCAGACCGAATTCCGGTGTCGAGCTTTTTCCGAAGATGGCGACGCCGGTGGCGAGAAAGCGCCGGGCAAGGGTGCTGGTGTGATCGGCGACATTATCCTTGTAGATGCTCGCGCCCGAAGTGGTCCGCGTTCCCTCAAGGATATCGAGGTCCTTGAGGAGAAACGGCACTCCGGTGAACGGGCCCTCGGGAAGGCCATTGTCGATTTGCCGTTTGGCATAGTCGTAATGCTTTACGACCACCGCGTTGATTTCGCCGTCGACCTTCGCGGTGCGGGCGATCGCCTCGTCAAGCAATTCCTTGGCGCTGACCTGTTTCCTGCGGACGAGATCGGCAAGGCCAACCGCGTCATAGCTGCCGTATTCCCGAAGTGCCATTTGCATCCCCCGTCGGTGCGAAGTGCCGAGATCATCGCGGCCCCGGCACCAAGCCGAACGCACCACACCAAATTCAGCCGAGCACGTCCGGATTGATGACGTTCTGACGGATCGGCTGACCGTCGAGGGCACTTAGGATATTGCGCGCGGTCTGCTCGCTCATCCGGTCAACGGCCTCCCGCGTCACGCCTGCGACATGCGGGGCCATAATCACGTTGGGAAGCGCGAACAGCGAATGCCCTGACGGAGGCGGCTCCTGCTCGAAGACGTCAAGGCCGGCGCCGGCAAGTTTCCCCGATACCAATGCCTCATGCAGGGCCTTTTCCTCGACGATGCCGCCGCGGGCGGTGTTGATCAAATAGGCCGAAGGCTTCATCCGCTTCATTCGGGCCGTTGAACATGCCGACCGTCTCGGGCGTCTTCGGGCAATGGATGCTGACGAAGTCGGCGCGCGGCAGTTCTGCGTCGAGATCACCGACTGGTTCGCAGCCGGCCGCCTTGATCTCCGATGCCGGTTTGTAGGGATCATAGATCAGGACATTCATTTCCATGGCAAGGCACCGCTTGGCGGTGCGCGTGCCGATGCGACCGAAGCCGATGATCAGCACCGCTTTGCCGAACAGATCGAACGGCAGTTTGCCGAGCCGCGACCCCCACTCGCCGTCCTTGACGATTGAATGCATCTCGACCGCTCGCTTGGCGAGCATCAGCATCATGAACAAGGCTTGTTCGGCGACCGACGGAGAGTTGGCGGTACCGGCCACCATCAGCGGCACCTTGCGCCGGGAGAGCTCCGGCACATCGACGGCGTCGTAGCCAACGCCGATCCGCGTCACCACCTTCATGTCGCCAGAGGCTTCGAGCTCGGTCTCGCCAAAGCGCGTTGCGCCAAGCGCCACGCCATGGACCGGCGCCTGCGCCTTCAGCATCGCCTCGAAATCCCTGGCCGAAATCATATTGGGGAATTCTATGAGTTCGATGTCGTCCCGTTCGTTGAGGAGCGCGCGTCCCGGCTGTGACATCGATTCTGTAACGAGAATTTTCTTCTTATTGGTCGCCATTTTTTTCTGACCCCCCGGGGCATTTCTTGCTTGCGGTCGTCAAATGACGACGCCGGTCACCTCGTTTAGCAGGTGCATATTATTGAGGTCCACAGCCAATCGGAACGGGGCGCCATCGTGGGCGCCGGCGTTGGGATTGACCCGCCCGCAGACCTGGGTGCCGTCAAGCGTAAAGTAGACCAGCGTCTCCATCCCCATCGGCTCGGTCACGTCGAGCACGGTATCGAAGGCTTCGACACCGGGCTCGGGATGCATCCTCGCTTCCGCAATGTGCTCCGGCCTGATGCCGAGCAACAATTTGTCGGCTCGCGATATGCCCTGATATCGCGCCGCGCGCGCTCCCGGCAGCGCAAACGCGACGCGGTCGGTCAGGCGGATATTGAGCTTGCCGCCGACGTCCTCGAGGTGGCAGGGCAGGAAATTCATGGCGGGCGAGCCGATGAAGCCCGCGACAAAGCGTGTCGCCGGACTGTGATAGAGGTCGTTGGGCGTTCCGATCTGCTCGATGCGGCCCCGGTTCATCACCACCACGCGGTCGGCCAGCGTCATCGCTTCGACCTGGTCGTGGGTCACGTAGACCGTGGTGGTGCGAACCTTCTGGTGTACCTTCTTGATCTCGATCCGCATCTGCACGCGCAGCTGGGCGTCGAGGTTGGAGAGCGGCTCGTCGAACAGAAACACTTTCGGATTGCGCACGATCGCGCGGCCCATTGCGACCCGCTGGCGCTGGCCGCCGGAGAGCTGCTTCGGCTTGCGGTCGATCAGGTCAGTGATGTCGAGCATGCGGGCGGCCTCGGTGACCCGGCTGTTGATCTCTGCCTTCGGGTAGTGCTTGAGCCGCAGCCCGAACGACATGTTCTCGGCGACCGTCATGTGCGGATAGAGCGCGTAATTCTGGAACACCATCGCGATATCGCGATCTTTGGGCGGCACGTCGTTGACGACGTCACCCCCGATCATGATGTCGCCGCCGGTGATATCCTCAAGACCCGCTATCATCCGCAGCGTCGTTGATTTACCGCAGCCGGACGGCCCGACCAGCACCACGAACTCATGGTCTGCGATATCGAGATCGATGCCGCGCACCGCCTCGACATCCTCGTAACGCTTGACAACCTTACGCAACAGCACGTCAGCCATGAGAACTCAGCCCTTCGTCGCACCGGCGGTCAGGCCGGCAATGTAATAATCCATCAGGAACGCGTAGATGATCAGCGGTGGCGCGGCGCCGAGCAGCGCGCCGGTCATGATCTGCCCCCAGTTGAACACGTCGCCCTTGACCAGCGTGGTGATGATGCCGACCGGCAGCACCTGCTGATCGGTCGACGTCGTAAACACCAGGGGATAGAGATACTGCGCCCATGATACCGTGAAGGCGAAGATCGTGGCGGCGATCAGGCCGGGCATCGCCACCGGAATGAAGATGCGCGTGAGCGTCTGGAACCAGGACGCGCCGTCGATGATCGCGGCCTCGTCGAGCTCCTTGGGGATCGAAGCAAAATAGCCGATCATGATCCAGGTGCAGAACGGCACCGTGAGTGTCGGATAGATAAACAACAAGACGTACCACCTGTTGATCAGTTGGATTCCGGTCCAGTCGCCGATTGTGGCAAACATCTTGAATAATGGAATGAACAGCAGCGAGTCCGGGATCAGGTAGGTCAGGAACACGCCGGTCGCGAGCGTTGCCGAACCCCAGAATTTCATTCGCGCCAGCGCAAACGCGGCCGGGACGCTGATCAGCATCGTGATGACCACGACAAAGACCGAAACCATCGCCGAGTTCAGGAAGAAGCGCAGGTACTGGTTCGACGTCAACAACTCGATATAGTTGGATAGCGTCGGATGAAACACCCACCACGGGTTGGTCGCCGCTGAGATCTCCGCGCTGCTCTTGAGCGAGGTGATCAGCATGTAGAACGGCGGCGTCAGCGAGAAAATCGCAAACACCACCAGGAAGAAATACGACCACCGCAGCGCCCAGGCGCGATCGCGGCTCATGCTGCCATACTTGACCTTGCGCCGAGGTCCGGCTTTATCGACGGCAAGCGTGCTCATCAGGCTTCATTCCCGCGTTTTGAGATGTCGCGCAGAATGAAGACCGCCGCGATCGCCAGGATCGGCACCATGAACAGCGAGACGCTGGCGCCAAGCGGAATGTCGCTACCCTCGATGCCGACGCGGAACGCCCAGGTGGCGAAGATGTGGGTGTGATCGAGCGGGCCGCCGGCAGTCAGGATCCGCACGATGTCGAAATTCGCAAACGTGACGATCAGCGAAAACAGCGTCGTGATTGCTATGATGTTGCGCATCATCGGCAGCGTCACATACCAGATGCGCTGCCACCAATTGGCGCCGTCGATGGCGGCAGCCTCGTAAAGTTGCTCCGGCACCGACTTCAGCGACGCCAGATACATGATCATAAAGAACGGCGCGCCGTACCAGACGTTGACGAGGATGACGGAGAAACGCGCCCAGTCGGGGTCACCGGTCCACGCGATCGGTCCGATCCCGAAAAACGACAGTGTGTAGTTGAAAGCGCTATACGAGGGATCGAACAGCCACAGCCATGCCAGCGTGCTCATTGCCGGCGGGATCACCCAGGGCACCAGCAGCATGCCGCGCCATTTGCGCTGGCCCTTGGCCGGAACGTTGTGAACGATGTGGGCGACGATGAAGCCAATCAGGGCTTTAAAGACGACGGCGGAAATTGCAAAGATGCAGGATTGCCTCACCACCAGCCAGAACGTTTCGCGCTTGAAGAGGAACTCGAAGTTGCCGAGCCCGATAAACTTCATCATCGACTTGTTCAGCGTCGCCAGATGCAGCGAATAGAACGCGGGATAGATCACGAGGGCTGCGATCAGGAGGATCAGCGGCAGCGTCATCAGAAACGCCGCGGTCGATTTGCGCTTGAGCGCAGTCCTTAAGCTGGAGCGTTTGCGCGCGCTTCCGGCACCGGCAACGCTGCCTCGCTGAAATACGACGTCAGCCATGATGCGCGTCCTTCTTGATATCCGCTCGGGATATTCGCCGCGGAGCCGGCAACCGCCGGCTTCCCATCAGATGAGTGTGTCAGCGGTTGCAGCCGACAGCCGGTGGTCAACCGGCTGCGGCGGCAAGGCGCTAACCCCTAGCTGCGCATGAAGCCTTCGCACTCGCCTTCCGCCCAGGCGAGTGTGCTTTCCATTTTCTCACCCTGGTAATAGCGCAGGCACATCTTGGTCAGTGTTGCCTGTGCGTAGATTTGCTGCGCGACCTTGGGCGGAGCCGGTGACGCCGCGATCGATAGCGTCTGATGGTTGTAAGGATTGGGGTAATGGTAGAGCGTGCCTTTGGGCGGCTCTGCCTCGGCCCAAGTCTTCAGCGTCGTCAGCTTCTCGAAGGCCGGCAGATCGTAGCCACCGCTGGCAGCAACCAGCTTCTCGATCGAGGACGGCTTCGACAAATGCGTCAACAGGCTCTTTGCGGCTTCCTTGTTCTTGGAGAAACTCCAGGTGGTCCAGAAGTACGGCAAATACGGTGCGAAGCGGCCCTTGGGTCCCGACGGGAAGCCATGGGTCCAGCATTGCTCGGCCACCTGTGGCGCATCGCGTTTGGCAACCGCCCAGGCGCTCGGCGGATTCATGATCATCGCGCCGCGGCCCGAGACCAACCATTTGTTGTTGGAGGCGTCATCCCAGGCCGCAACGTCCGGGGGCAGGAAGGCGATCAGCTTCTTGTAGAAGTCGAGCGCCTTGCGCACCTCGTCCGTCTTGACCGTGAGATTGCCCTTGGCATCGACGAGTTGAGCGCCGAACGACTGGAAGATTGCGCCGCAGGTGTCGGTGCTGTCGCTGGTCTCGCCGAGACCGATGCCAAAGGGAACGCCGCCCTTCTGGCAGGCTTCCGCGGCTTTCAGGAACGTATCCAGCGTCCAGTTGTCGGCTTTGGGCGGCGCGCCTGCGGGATACATTTCCTGAACGTCGATGCCGGCGTGCTTCTTCATCAGATCGATGCGTGAGCAGGGACCCTTGATTTGACTGCCGATACAGGCGGGAACCCCGAGCCACTTGCCGTCGAGTTGGCCGAGATAATTGACGGTGCCGTTGACCTGGCCGTTCTCGGCGACGATCGGCCCCATGACATCGTTGACAGGCTCGAGCAGTTCCGAATTGGCATGCGGCCACCATGTCGGCATGGACAAAATATCGTGGCCGGATTTTGCTTGCGCCTCCGCCGCGATGGTGAGGAGGTTCTTGTTGCCCTGGCTCGTGATGTAGTCGATCTCAACCTCGACCTTCTCCTTTGCGGCCCACTCGTTGACGAGATCGGTCGAAGCTTTGTTAGCTCCGGGAACCCAGTGGTCCCAAAAGCCCATGGTAAGCTTGCCGGCCGCGTGGGCGGATCGAACATAGGGCGCGGTGATCAGCGCCGCAGATGACACGGCCGTGGCGGCTACGAATTGTCGGCGAGTGAGCTTTCTCCGTGACATGGCGTTCCCTCTCTCATGAGCTAATGTTGCTTGTTTTTATTTGTCTCAGCCTCCGCTTGGGCTCACGTTGAATGCGCGCCCGCGTGCGAGCCCTTGCGGCGATGTCGTTGCCTAATCAGAGCAGAATTGAAGGCTTCTGTCGAGAAATCAGGTGGGTAGGATTCTAGAACTAACGTTGCGTACGAAGCGGCCGCGGCAAAATCATTGCAGGCAAAGCGACACCGGGGTGCGCCCTGATATTGCGCCGCACACAACGATCTCCGTTGCGGCCTTCGGGGCGTGCGCAATTGCGCCGCAGTCCGCTCGCAATTTTGGTAACCGGTTCGCGTCACAAGCTTTTCTTGGTCGTGGACAAACCCCTGCGCGGTAGACGTGGCTCATGTGAAAACGATAATGTCAGGACTTGAAAGTTAAGATTTGGCAGAACACTGCCGTCCGCCGAAAAATTCCTATTCCGAACAACCCAGACCGACCATGGAGACCAAATCATGAGCAGCCCGACACCGACAGCGCGTGCCCGGACGAGATTGCGCTTGGCGCTTCCTGCCGTGCTCGTGGTGCTTCTCGGCGCACCGGCGTTGGTGGATGCCCAAGTGGTCCAAGGCGTTCAAAATGGGGCCCGCGAAGGCAACAAGGCCGCTGGGCCGGTCGGCGGCGTATTGGGCGGCGCCATCGGCGGCGTCGTCGGCGTAGTCACCGGAGTGACCGGGGTCTTCACCGGCAAAAGCGGCCAGCAGCCGCCTCCGGCCAACGAGGCCAAAGCTCCCGCCAACGACGCCAAAGAATCCAAAAAAGATAGCGCGAAGACGGCCAAGACGCCCAAGGGAACGAAACTCGCCAAGCAAACGCCTATGCAAACGCCAACGCAAACGCCGGCGGTGCTCACCCAGGATGGCGCGCCGGCACTGACCGCCGAGCAGATTGTCGCGAGCAGCGATGCCAACATCGATCGCATCAAGGCCGAATTGAATCTTACGCCCGCCCAGGAAAAGAACTGGTCCGCGTTCTCAAGTGCGATGCACTACCTCGGCCACAACGGCGCCGACCGTCTCAACTTGCGAGTTGCGCGCGCCAAGCGCGATCCGCCGGACGACATCATTGAGCAAATGCGCAACGAGGCTCAATTCCTCAACGACCGCGCCGTCGATCAGCGCGGCGTCGCCGACGCGGCCGAGCCGCTTTACGCAAGCCTGGACGACAAGCAGAAACAGATCTTTATCGAGGAGATGGTGCGCTTGAGCCACGAGCGCGGGCTCGACTAGCTCGTAATGTGTCGAAGCGCCGACGGCGAATAGCCGGGCGCCCGCGCCCTGGGGGTAGGTTGAAAGGCTCGGACCCGGCTATCCTGCCGCAGCGGCGCGGCTCTTCAGTTCGTCCACCCAAAGTTGAAGAAAGGCTGGCCGATTCACGCCCGAGTGATGGCTGATAAGCGACCTTCTCGGGAACTCGCGCAAATCGAGTGCTGATCGAAAGCTGCAAAATCGGCCAGCGAGTGCCGGCCGGTTTGCCGCCAACAGCTGAGATCGCGCGCCCGATTTAAGTCTTGGCCCTCAAGTCGCGACGCTCAAGCCTTAGCGCTTAAGCCTTAGCGCTTAAGCCTTAGCGCTTAAGCCTTGGCACTTAAGCGTTGGTGCCTTTAGCCTTTGGCGAAATTCAATTCCACGCCGACGCCATCGGGATCGTAGAGGAAGAATTGCGTGTCGCCGGTGCGCGGCACGATGCTCTCGCGGAATTTGACGTTCCTGGACTGCAGACGCCGACGCACGCCGTCAACGTCGGTGGCGGCAAAGGCGATGTGGTCGAGGCGGCCGGTGTCTTCGTATTTCTTCTCGGTGCCACGCACCACTATCCCGTCGCGCGGCTTGCGCGTGCCCATCAGATGCACGGTCGCGGTGCCGCCGGAATAAAGCCAATAGCCGGGAAAATCGAGCGGCGGACGGTCGCCATTCTCGAGGCCGAGCACGTCGCAGTAGAACTCCTTGGTCTTTTCCAGATCGGAAGGTTCGATCGTGTAGTGCTGTAGTCCGCCAAGCGGCATTGTTCTTCTCCTTGAATAGACCCAGGTTTGATTAGACCCAGGTGAGATCGGCCTCGGCACCCATCATCCAGGCGCCGACAGTTTCGAAATGGCTGGACCGGCCCTGCAATTGTTGGGTCACGGTATGAATGTCGCGGAAGCGACGCTCGAGGGGATGGTTCTCGAAAATCGCGGTGGCGCCGGCCGCGTTATAGGCGAAGTCGACTGCCTCACGCGCCTTGTGGATGGCGTTCGTCGCAGCCATGCGGACGGTGATGCGTTGCTCGACCGTGATCGAGGCTCCACCGCAGAGATGCTTCCAGATCTCGGCCATCGACTGCAACACGAAGCCGCGCGCGGCGCGCAGATTGACCTCGGACTGGGCAAGGCCGGACTGCACCACGGCATTGTCGCGCAGCGGGCGCTTGTCGCCGCGCGGCACCTTGTTGCGCGCCACGTCGACAAAGCAGTCGAGCGCGCCGCGCGCGATGCCGCAGGCGACTCCGGCGAAGCCGACCTGGTAGCAGGTGCCGGAGCCCATGCGATAGAGCGGGCCGCTCTCGCGGCATTCTCGATCGAACTCGCGCGTAATCGAATGGTCGGCTCGCACGAAGAAATCGTTCAGCGCGAATTGGTCGCTGGCGGTGCCGCGCAGACCAACCGTGTTCCAGATGTCGGTCCATTCGACGTCCTCGGTGCGCACCAGCATGGTGCGTTCCTCCTGAACGCCGTTGGCCTCTAACCGCGGCGAGCCATCGGCGTTGAAGATCGGACAATGCGCACCAAGCCAGGTAGCGTGACGGCCGCCCGAGGCAAACGCCCATACCCCCGTTACCCTATAACCTCCATCGCATTCGATCGCCTTGACCCTGGGGCCGGGACCCCAGGCAAGCACCGCGCGCGGATCGCTGCCGAAGATCGCGTGCGCTACCGGCAGGTCGAGATAGGCGGCCGACATCGCGCAACCGCCGGCCTGGCTGAGACACCAGGCGGTCGAAGCGTCGGCGCGCGCGATGGTCTCGATCACATGGAAGAAGGTGACGGGATCGGTCTCGATCCCGTTCGAAGAGCGCGGCAGCAGGAGGCGGAACAGTTTCGCCTCATGCAACTGGTCGAGCAAGGCCGCCGGCAGCCGCCGGCTGCTCTCTATCTCGTCGGAGGCCGCCGCAACCGCGGAGGCGATCTCGGCGGCGCGCGCGATCACGCTCCGGTCGCCGGCAAGATCAGCGGAATTCGCTACCAGCGTCGCCACGGGTCAGGCCTGCCGAACCCTGGCCGTCGCCAAATCCGCGGTAATGGCCAATTCCCTGTCGATCTCCTCGATGGACTTGCCTCTGGTTTCCAGCCCGAAGACATAATAGACGAAACCTGCCATCAGGAACCAGCAGCCGAGATAGACGAACGCCAACGGGATCTCCGGCAACGGTACGTCGGGCTTGAGGTAGTTGTTGGACCCGACGATCAGCGCAAGGCCGACCGGGCCGATGATCTTGCCGATGCCGCCGAAGCCATAGGCCGAGCCCATGCCGGAGGTGCGAAGGTGCGAAGGCCAGACTTCGGCGGCATAAGGCCCCACGATGGCAAAGCCGCCATCGGCGAAGAAGAACGCGACCGCCAAGATCAGCCAGAACGCCGAGACGCCCATCCACATGACGTCGTAATTGTAGCCGGCCACGATGGTCAGGACGCCGGCGCCGAAGCCAAGCAGCCCGCCCGCTTTGCGCCGGCCGATCAATTCGGAGAAGAACGCGAAGGACAGGCGGCCGACGAAGCCGAACGCGCTGAGCAGGATCATCATCTTGGCCGCTTCCTGGGGCGTCACCTTCAACAGCAGAACGAACAGTGACGGCGCCCACAAGGTGATGCCGTAGACCCCGGTCTGTGCACCGGCATTGCCGAGCCACGAGACGATCAAGCTGCGCGGATACTTGAAGAGGTCGAGCCAATTGCTCCTGATAATGGGACCGGCATCGGCCGCCGTCGGCATCGGCAATGACGACGGTTCCATTTGCAAGGCCCAAGCCAACGACTTGCGGGCTTCCTCGTAGCGGCCCTGGCGACACAGCCAGCGTGGCGATTCCGGAACCCACATACGCACCAGTAGAACCAGCAGCGCGGGCAGCACGCCGACCGCAAATAACAAACGCCATTCGCCGGAGCCTACCAAGGCACCCATGACGGCCCCGAGCCCCACACCCAGTGGAATGACACAGGTCACGAGACCGCCGACCCAGCCGCGCTTGGAAGAGGGCATGAACTCCTGCACCAGCGGCAAGTCCACGCAATAGAGGCCGCCGACGCCGGTGCCGACAAAGAAGCGCATGATCGCCAGATAGACCCAGCCGTTGTCCGGGGTGAAATAGAGCAGGCCGGTCGCGATCGAGAAGTTGAGCACGGTGCCGATGAAGACGACGCGGCGGCCGATCCGGTCCGCAAGCCAGCCCCATGCGTAGGCACCGATGATGGCGCCGATGCCCGAACTCATGAGCACGATGGCGGACTGACCGAAGGTGAGCTTCCACGGCCCGATCAGGAAGGCGAGCACGAAGCCGATCAGGAAGTAATCGAAGAATTCGAGCGCATCGCCGATAATGGCGGCAGTGAGGATCCTGATCTGGTTGCCAGTCAAGGAAGTCCGGCGATCGAGCATCTCGAACATGGCGTTTCCCCTTGGCGCATGTTCGTTTTTTGGGCGAGCGTCGCGCCATCGCACCGCCTGAGCGGGAAAGCTACCCCGCCGGTGCAACGAACGGCAAGCCCAGGTGACGCGGGGCTGGTGCGCCTCAATCGAGGTTCGCGCGGGTGGAAATTGCCCGGGAACGCGAAGGGGTCCGATTTATTTAAGGGTTTGCAGCTAGTCTCGCCCCGCTATCATCAAGGCAGAATGCCATGGAAGAAAGACGCAAGCATCAGCGGACCGAGGTCAACCAGCCCGGTTACGTGTCGTCAGGCGGCTCGGTGATGAGCTGCATGGTGCGCAACGTTTCTCCCGAGGGCGCAGCCATCGACGTCGAAAACCCTGCCTTCGTTCCCCAGCATTTTCGTCTGGTGATGGCCAACGACGGCTCGGTCTATTCGTGCAGGATCGCATGGATCCAGAAGAACCGGATCGGCCTCACCTTCGTCGACGTGACGTGAACTTGTGGGATGGGCAGGTCTCAGCGCTTGAGCAGCGGCTTGATCTTTGCTTCCAGCTCCTCAAACGACAGCGACCCTCTCAACCTCGCGCCATTGACGAAGAAGTAGGGCGTCGCATCGACCTTCAATCGTTCGAACGCGAATTTTTGATCGGCTGAGAGCTTGTCGAGCAGCGCCTGGTCTTTCACGCAAGCGGCGACCGCCGCTTCGCTCATTCCAAAATGCTTGCCGATGTCGTTCATGGTTTCCAGCGTATTCTCCAAGAGGTCTTCCTGGCGTTTGAACAGCATGTCGACGGCCTCGAAATATTTCGCCGCATCGCCATCGGCGGCGCAGCGCGCCAGCATTGATCCCGACGCGGCCTTGATGTCGAGCGGGAATTCCCGAGACACGAACCGCACCTTGCCGGTGTCGATATAGGCTGACCGCAGCATCGGGAACACGTTTTGCTCGAATGCGGCGCAGTGCGGGCAGGTGAGGGAGGAGAATTCGACGATTGTCACTGGCGCGTTGGCGGGCCCGATCGCCATGTCGGGCAGGGATACCGGCTGCGCTGCCAACGCCGCGTCCGCGCTTTGTGCCATTGCGCGATCGATTGATGCAGCGCACGACAAAGCAGAGAGCAGACCGAGAGCCACCACGGCCACAAAGATCCGGCGGATGACGGTCAACGGCGCGCTCCAATTCGGGCTTCGATACGCGGTGAATATAAGCCGTAGCTGGCTTGAAACCCATAGCCTCACAATGTCGCGGGTGACGCCAAAGAAAAAGCCGGCTGCTTTTTAAAGGCCAGCCGGCTTTGGAAGAAACCAGACCTGGGGTTTCTCAGACCCAGGCGGCGCCGAGGTCGATGCCGGCGACCATCAAGCACAATGACACAACCAGGCCGACGCAAGAGAACAGCGCGATGGTCTTGAAAGACTGATCATCAGCCGCAATCTCGGAAACCGAAACGACCGAAATTACACTCATAATAATACCCCCGTTGTTAGCGCTGAAGTCCGTTCAGGCCCCCGGAGGTGTACGCCTGATATATTTATGGGCGATTGCCAGTCATCGTTAATTAAAGGGCAATATGCGTGTCATTTCGGGAAGAGCTTCGGGGCGGCTGAACGGGGCCGAAATCAGCGCCGCGAGACGCCCAAGGCTCGCGTACCCAAGCCTGGCACACTCAAGCCTGGCGCACTCAAGGCTGGCGTACCCGAAACTGAGGTGGCGAAGACTGGTGTACTAAGACTGGCGTACCCAGGACTTTGGCGATTGTGGTTGCCGTCATCGATGCGCGGTCGGAAGCGCGCAGGGCCGCCAGGCGATCTTTGGCCCGTTCCTCGATCAGAAGAGCGATCAATGCCAGCCGCTTGTTTTCGTCGACCGCGTCGGCGAGCAATTGCCGATAGCGATCATAGTCGAATCCCGCGTCCTGTTCACGCATGTCACGCCCCCAGCGAACACACACTGCACCCCATGCAAAGTGTTTCCTAGCTGCCCGACGCGTGCAATAGCGCTGCGCTGTTACGGCGCGCTCAGGCCACAATAAGCTGTGGGTTTCGTGATCGACCCAGCGGGGATGGCGGCGCGCTCCGCACGCTGATTGTGAACCGGATCACACTCGTTGATAGGCCTCCCCGGCTATACCGAAGCCCGTACAAATACGGGTAGCGCCAGATGAAGCACAGGATCGACTTCGTAACCATGGCGACCGCGCTCTTCGTCGCGGGCTATGTGGCCGTCATGCTCGACTACGTCGCCGATGTCGACTTTGGGCTTTCACGCGCGCAAATCCGCAACACGGCGGTCATTGCCGCCATCGTCCTGGCGATGCTGATGGCGATCGATTTCCTCGGCAAACGGTTGGGCAAGGCCGACCGGCCGCCATAGCAGCGTCTCCGGTAGTCTTGAACCGGCAATTGGCGCACCGCGGCTCACCTTGCCCGCGGCGATCTCCAACCGTTGCTTTGTCCTGCCGAAATCTGATTCGTTATATCGTTGTCGCTATCATCCGACAGCCGCCAGGCAACCGAGCCAAAATATGCGGTGAGCGCCAAGCTCGTCACGATCAGAAAAGCTAAAGAAAGCCGACTCATTTCCATAACCCCACAACCACTCAATTCCCCGTAGCAGCATCATCTTTCGCTGAGTCGGATAATGCAGACACACTGACCGAAGTGTGTGTTTCCCACAGCAGCGTTCGATTACGCACTGCTCATGGCGGCATGGACGAAGCCGGCACCCGGGATCCGAATGCATGGGGAGCAACGACGGCCCTGTTCGTCGCGTGGAGGTCACAGACCGATCGCGCCGCGGGGCCGGCCGCGGCGATGGAGCAGCTTATCTCGAACATCGAAGATCGTGGCCTCTCGCCGGAGCGCAGGAACTATGGCTGTGGCTTCGTTGGGCTGAAACGCGAAGCCGACCTCTGCAATGGCCGCTTGATTTCAGTCGTTTGCGGGGAGACGCATATAGTATTCTCTTTCGCGCACGTACAGTGTTTTCTACGGACATGACCCATCCCACGGATTTCTACGGATGTGATACATCCAACGATGACTTTGCGTGCGGCTGCAGTCATTTTTGTTCTGGCAGATTAAGCGGAGGCCCGACTATGCAGCTCGACATCCGTACAATTTTGTGAAGATCGCGCACGCCGGGAGAGCGATATGCAGCGCATTGTAGTTCTCGGGGCTGGCTTCGCCGGTCTTTGGTCCGCGATCGGGGCCGCACGGGCGCTCGACGAACGCGGGATCGGCGCCGACCAGATGGAGGTAGTGGTTGTGAATGCCACGCCGTGGCATTCCGTCCGGGTGCGCAACTACGAGGCCGATTTGAGTGGCGTTCGCGTGCCGCTGGCCGATGTGCTCGGCCCGATCGGCGTGCGATTGGTGGTGGCTGACATCGTCGACCTCTCCGTCTCCGATCGGACCATTACCTGCATCGCGGCGGGCGGGCCAACCCAGCTTGCCTACGATCGCATGGTCTTCTGCCTCGGCAGCCGATTGGTCCGGCCGCCGATCCCGGGATTGCGGGAGCATGCATTCGACGTCGACACCTATGAGGCGGCAATGCGTCTTCGCGCGCATCTCGCCGGACTCGCCCGCGAACCGCGCTCGTCAGGGCAGGCGACAGTGCTTGTCATCGGCGCCGGACTGACCGGGATCGAAGTCGCGGCGGAAATGCCGGGCCGGCTAGCCGCCGTGATGGCAGATCACCCGCAAGCGCGGCCTCGCGTCATTCTGGCCGACCGCGCCCAGAGAATTGGGTCCGATATGGGCGAGGGCGCGTGCTCGGTCATCGCGGAGGCACTGACGGCATTGCATGTCGAGACCCGTGCCGCGGTCGAGGTTGCCGCAATCGATGCCGGCGGCGCGACTTTGACTGGCGGTGAGCGCATCGACGCCAGCACGGTCGTTTGGTGCGCCGGCATGGCAGCCAGTCCGCTGACTGCAAATTTTCCGGTGGCCCGCGATCGATCCGGGCGCCTGGCGGTCAAGCCTAGCCTGAAGATCGAGGGGTTGAGCGCGGAATTTGCCGCAGGAGACGCAGCGTGGTTTGCGATCGATGGCGCGCATTCTTGCGTCATGTCCTGCCAGCACGGTCGGCCGATGGGTCGGTTTGCCGGCCACAACGTGGTCTGCGACTTGCTCGGCGAGCCAATGCTGGCGCTGAATATCGACTGGTACACCACCATTCTGGACCTTGGCCCCTGGGGCGCCGTCTACACCGAGGGATGGGACCGCCGTGTTGTCGCGCGGGGTGCCGTCGCCAAGCGCACCAAAGAGACGATCAACCGCCAACGCATCTACCCGCCGACCTCACGCGACCGCCAGGAAATCCTCGCCGCCGCGGCGCCGATCGTGCAGAAACCCCCGAGCTATGCCCAACCGGCGGCTGCGCCGTAAGCGTCAGCAGGTCGACGACGGCATTTGGCTCGCCTGCTTCATGCGCGCAAGGACCGGCAACCGGTCCAGCACGGGTACGTTCCCGCAGAGCTGTTCGCCGCCCTCGTTCAGTTTCGGGAGGGCCGGCTAACTGGATCCCTGTATCTCTGTGCACGAGCAGGCTGCCATCCAGTCATCCAAAACATCCTCCGTGACCCCATCGTCAAACCGGCGCGACCGATCAAATGTCGGATTTCGCTGGAATAGCTGGCGTCCCTTTGGAAAGCGTCTCCTCTTTGTCATCGCTTATTTGCTCCGGCGTTCTCTTTCCCAGCGCCAATGAACGTATCGCGGCTAGCGCGAGTTCCTACTGACGCCGCCACCGCTACGATGGGAGCCATGGCGGCCGGCTGAAGGAACCGCGTGACCCCCAAGGATGTTTGGAGAGTAGGAAAGGAGCGGGTTTGGAGTACACCATTCGTTTTTTAATAGGTGGGGTTGTTGTTTCAGCCTTCGCTTTGCTTGGTGACCTGCTGCGTCCGAAAAGCTTCGCCGGTCTGTTTGGCGCAGCGCCGTCGGTTGCCTTGGCAACGCTCAGCCTCACCCTCTTGAAAGAAGGGGGCCAATACGCCGCGCTGGAAGGCCGGTCGATGATTATCGGTTCGGCGGCACTTGCCGCCTACAGCTTCCTGGTCTGTCAATTATTGATCCGGTTTCGGGCGACGGCGCTCACGGCGACCTCGGTGGCGGTAATTGCGTGGTTCGCCGTCGCCTTTGGTCTTCGCTACCTGTTGTTGGATAGCTAGATGGTTGTTCGCTTCAACTGGTCGGCATTCAAGCAAAGCAGGTGGTACGAGCATGCCGTCCGCCTCGGACTTGGCGGGCTGACCACCGCTCTCACCGGTGCCGTTGCCCAACGCTATGATCCGGCGACCGCAGGCTTGTTCCTGGCATTCCCGGCAATTTTCTGCGCAAGCGCCACCTTGATTGAAAAGCATGAGCGTATGCGCAAGGAAGCAAAGTGCCTGCAAGGCGCGCGCAGAGGCCAGCAAGCGGCTGCGCTGGATGCCGCTGGGGCCGGATGGGGCAGCATCGCGCTTGGCGTCTTCGGCGCGTGCGTGTGGTGGCTTGCGCCGGCGTTCGCCGCCGGGTCGCTTTGCGCAGCCGCGATCAGCTGGCTAGTGGTCGCCGTATTGGTGTGGGTATTGAGGCGCCGCCTGCGCAGAGTTGGGTCAAGCTAGCCCGTCATCGTTATGGGCTGGGCCATGTCGCGCGAACTTCTCTATTAGTGTTTCCAGACCTCCGGAAGCTCGGCAGCCTTGATCAACTCAATCTGGTCGTGAAATCGCATGCGATACATGGTCATCAAGGCGTCATGGCCTTCGTCGGAAGAGCTGCACAGGGCGTCATCCACCAGGATCACGCGTAGACCAATATCGACGGCATCAAGCACGGTCGACAGAACGCACACGTCCGTCTCCGCGCCGGTAACGACGACAGTCCCGACACCTTTTTCCTGTAAGAGTGTAGCGAGTGGCGAGCGGAAGAAGGCCGAGTAGGCGGGCTTGTCGATGATGATCGCCGGGGGAGCGAAACGGGCGAGTTCGGGTACCAGATCAAGTTGCATTCCGCCGATCGATTGTCGGGTCGCCATCTTCCAACGCTCAAAGTACAATTTCCAACGACCCCACGTCTGCCCGGTCGAATACGGCGTCATAAAGCGCGTGAAAATCGTCCGTTCGGGATGCTGCGCCGTTATGCCGACGATGGCGGGAAGGACCCGCTTCATCCGTGGCGTTTCCCAAACTCCGCCGCTCGCGAAAATTCGCTGCATGTCCACGCAAAGGTGAACCGCGTTCTCGATCAACTCCATGCAAAAACCGGTCTCGCCGCCCTGAGATTTCAGGATTTCTTTTTGGGGACCATTTTGCCCTTCTTGCGAGCCTTCGACAGGCCGATTGCGATCGTCTATGGAACCAAACTTCGCCTTCGCGCGAGCCAGCTTGGATGCTGCATCCACTCCGGAAGCGGACCACCGTCGCGGCGCCTGCCGCCGATGACGGCAGCGGCCCAGGCGGTCACGGCACCGAGCAGCGTGGCAGCCGCCAACGAGAAAGCCACGATAACCGTAATGTGACGCGATCGATTGATAGTCGTTTTCGAATCCGCGATCACGGCATCGACCCGTCGTTCCGCCTCACCCGGAGAGAGCCCTGTGGTGGCGGCTACCTGTTGGACGAGATAAGTCCTGTCATCGCCGCTTACACCGCTATGGCTGGCAGAGGTCATGAGGATTCGTCCAGCCTCGGCCCGTTCCGAACCGAGATCCGCATTTTGCGGCCGTCGGGCCGCGCGAAACAGCCGGTCGAGTTCGTAACTCAGCAACGGTTCGGCGGCGCTGGCGTTTGTCGCGGTGGCGGAAGATGAGCCCCGATTGATGCTCGAAGCGCCAATCATCGCTACCAACATCGCGCCCAGCAGAACGGCCAACGCCCATGCCGCCACGCCACGAATACCATCGCGGCTTTCCACTTCTTCAGGTCGGCTCGCGGCCAACGGGCCTCTCACCCGGCCCGCGATGTAACCGCCAAATCCGAAGCTTACGATGGACTGAAGGATCACGTAGAGGCCGGAAAGCAGCGCCAGCGCAGCCGAAGCATCACGCCATGTGGGCGAAGTCGAACTGACGCCGAGGCCTATAGCGGCACCGAACGTCAAAAGGATAAAGGAGAGTGCTGCGGCAGCGAGCGCTCCAGCAATCACCGGTGTCCACTGCAGGTACTGGTCTTCCTCGTCGGGAAGCGCGACGGCTTCGGTGGTCATCTTGAAAATCCCTCACCGCAGACCAAAAAATGAAAGGATAGCCATGATCACGACGATCAGGCCCACCAGATAGATCAAGTCATTCATGCGACCCTCCTCGGGGTTTCCTCTGCGACCGATAATCGCATCGAATTGGGAAGGTTCCTATTTGGCCGGAAATCGCCGGCAGCTGCGCAGTGCGGCAATGCAAATTCAAAAGCTCTGAATCGTTTGTGGAACGCGGTTGAGGACGACTGCAAAGCACTGACCGCGTTTGCTATCGCGGTGAGCGCCGGTTGTAGGAAGGGCTTTGGTATTCAAATTCGGAACCGACGGCGGAATGAACGGTTGTTTCCTCATGCCGCGTAGTGCGGCAAGGAGGAACCAAATGAAGAAGCTGCTGCTAATTGCTGCGGCGGCGTCGCTCAGCGCGACGGCGGCGATGGCTCAATCGACGGTGACGACGACGACCACCACTGGTACGGGAAGTGCCGCGGTCCAAATCGAGCCGGAGTACCGAACCAAGATCAGGACCTATGTCACCGAGCACAAGGTGCGCCCTATCACGACGCAAGAGAAGATCATCGTTGGCGGACGCGTGCCCAGTGATGTCGAACTGGAGGCCGTGCCCTCTGATTGGGGACCGTCGCTGACCAAGTATCGTTATTTCTATTCGGGCGATCGGGTGATGTTGGTCGATCCAGGCACCCGGACAGTGGTGCAGGAAGTCGAGTAACATCTCTGCAGCTTTGAAGGATGAATGGCCGCCATCGCAGGCGGCCCTTCATTCAAAAAGCGTGAGTTGATCGACCAAGCCCAGTGCTTCTTTTGATGAGTTTTCGAACGATCCGCATGTAGGCCATTTCGCCGCCAATAGAAGGATCAGCTCGCAGTGCTCCGGACCCAAGGAACGCCCGCGCCCAGAAACGATTGAGCTCCCGATTACTGCGGGAGAATGTTCATGGCCTCCGAATACCCGAAACCTCCATATCCGAGCCAAAAGCAGCCGATGCCAGGCTCAACCCAGAAGATGGATCCCCGTCCGGATCACGGCGAGACGAGCTACAGGGGATCGGGCCGGCTCCAGGGCAAGAAGGCTGTGATCACCGGCGGCGATAGCGGCATCGGCAGAGCTGTCGCGATAGCCTATGCGCGGGAAGGCGCCGATGTTCTGATCGCCTATCTGAGCGAGCGCGAAGACGCCCAGGAAGTGAAGGCGCTGATAGAGAAGGAAGGACGCAAGGCCGTAAGCGTTGCCGGCGATTTGCGGAATCCGGATCACTGCCGATCCGTCATCCAGCGCGCAGTTGACGAACTCGGCGGCATCGACATCCTGGTCAACAACGCGGCCCACCAGGCGAGTTTCAAGGACATCGGCGACATCACCGACCAGGAATGGCAGATGACCTTCGAGACCAACATCCACGCGATGTTCTATTTGACGAAGGCTGCCGTGCCCCACATGAAGGCGGGCAGCGCTATCATCAATACGGCATCGGTTAATTCGGACATGCCAAATCCCATTCTGCTCGCCTATGCGACGACCAAGGGGGCGATCCAGAACTTTACCGGCGGCCTCGCGCAGATGCTGGCAGAAAAAGGAATTCGCGCCAACGCCGTCGCACCCGGACCGATCTGGACGCCGCTCATTCCGTCGACGATGCCCGAAGACGCCGTAAAGAATTTTGGCAAGCAGGTCCCGATGAAACGGGCAGGGCAACCGGCCGAGTTGGCGACGGCCTATGTGATGCTTGCCGATCCGCTGTCGAGCTACACCTCGGGAACGACAATTGCGGTCACCGGTGGCAAGCCCTTTATCTGAAGCGCGGTCTTTTCCAACGACCAGCACGCAACGGGATTCTCTGCCTCGGCAAGGCACCTTCGCATCTCGTGGAGCCATGCTATTACTTCAGTAGCCATGCACCTCTGACATTCCCGGACCTTTTCGACCCTCCGCGGCGTTATCTGTTTTTGGAGGAGAGGAAACCATGAACTTTGGAAGAGGTGTATTGCTTTGGCTGCTTGGCGTTCCATTGCCGATCATCCTGCTCTTGGCTCTGTTTTGGCATCATTAACGGAACCAGCAATAAAAACGGAAAGCGCCGCGCCAGGAAGGCGTCTCGGTGTCTGATGCATAGCTGACAAGCGGTTCCATGTGGAAACTGCCGGCGCCGTGAGCATTTCTCCAACTTCGGCAACACTGGAGGAGAAGATGAGGAAGTATTTGATCGCTGCGGCTTTGGTCGGCACCATCGCGACGCCTGCTCTTGCCGAGGACGTTGGTGTCGGCGTCCACGCTGGTTCGACGGGCGCGGGCGTTACGGTTGGCCAGTCGCCTGACTACCGAGATCGCGATCGAGACCGCGCCACCGTTACCAAGGAGAGCGAGCCCCGCGACAAGACCGTCATCAAGAAAGAAGAGCATGACGATGGGACGCGCAGCAAGACTGTGATCCACGATCACGGCGATCACGACTAAGTAAATGAAAAGCTCCGATCTCGCATCGGAGCTTTTTTGCTGTCCGCGAAACGACGGCATTCTGTGCATCGCTGATGCGCGACGTTGACTGGATGCCGAACCGCCCCGCCGCACGCAAGACGGAACCAGGGACCTCCTGACAGCGTTGTCAGTGGGCTAAGCAGTGCACGTTGGCTGATCAAGGTCTCGGCACTTCTTTGCGCTGCGACCGCTCGTTTCTTATAGCCGAGCGCCCTCTGTGTGTTGAGGACGGGTAACTAGTGGCTGATGCAACCATCACGCCCAGGGTTCGGAAGCGGCAACCATCTCGCGCGAAGAACTTCCTGAAGACGTTGGGACCCGGCCTCATTACGGGCGCATCCGACGACGATCCCTCGGGCATTGGCACCTACAGTCAAGCGGGTGCCCAGCTTGGCTTTGGCATCGGCTGGACGATGCTGCTGAGCTATCCGCTTATGGCTGGTATTCAGGAAATCTCCGCACGGGTCGGACGTGTCACTGGGCATGGCATCGCTGGTAATGTATGCCGTCACTTCCCCGCGCCATTCCTGTGGATGCTGCTTGCGATCATGTGCGTCGCCAACACGGTAAACATTGCAGCTGACCTCGGGGCAATGGCAGACGCCGTCAAGCTTCTGATCGGCGGTCCAGCCGCCCTCTACTAGTCGCCTTCGGCCTTATCTCCGTGGCAGCGCAGATTTGGTTTGAATACAAGCGGTACGTCGCCGTTCTCAAGTGGCTCACACTTTCGCTGCTCGCCTACGTCATTGCTCTCGCCGTCGTGAATGTCCCGTGGGGCGAAGCGTAGCGCGGTGTCGTTGTGCCCAGCATCAGTTGGAATGGAGCTTTTCTCACGACGCTGGTAGCCATTCTCGGTACCACCATCTCGCCCTATCTGTTCGTCTGGCAGTCGGCGCAAGAAGCAGAGGAGCAGCGCATCGACAAGAACAAGAAGCCGTTAAAGCGGGACGTCGCCAATGGGCTGGAAGAGTTTCAGCGCATTCGCCTCGATACCGTTATCGGCATGGGATTCTCCAATCTCATCGCCCTTTGCATCATCATTACGACCGCAGCCACGCTTCATTCCGAAGGCGTAACGGATGTGCAAAGCTCGGCGCAAGCGGCCGAAGCGCTGAAGCCGCTGGCCGGTCCGGCGGCCGAACTGATTTTTGCACTTGGCATTATCGGTACCGGCCTTCTTGCTGTTCCGGTGCTGGCCGGATCAAGCGCCTATGCCGTCGCCGAGGGATGGAAATGGCCCGTCGGACTTGCCCGGAAGCCGAAGCAAGCAGTTGCTTTTTATACCGTGCTCGCAATTTCCGGATTGCTTGGCATTGCACTCAACTTTACCGCCATGGACCCGATCAAGGCGCTCTACTGGAGTGCCGTTCTCAACGGCGTGCTGGCGGCCCCTGTCATGGTCGCCCTCATGGTGCTGGTGCGCCGTCCAAAAGTAATGGGAAAACTGGTCGTGAAAGGCTGGCTCTATTGGCTGGGTTGGGCTTCCACAGTGGCGATGGCGTTTTGCATTATCGGAGTGGCCGTCGGCATGTTCGTCTGACCAAGCCGAGCGGCTGTGTTCGGCTTGATGCGACCCCCGTGAGCGGGTCTCAAGCGACATAAATCAGGGTGAAGCGCGATTACTCTGACCTTGAGTGCTGATCGACATCGCCCGAACGAAACCAGCTTGAGGCCGCCATTCATCCCACAGCGATCACAGCTGCGCCCACCAGCATCTGGGTGACGGCATCCCCTGGCTGCACTTCCCAGACGTCCATTCGCGACGAGTCGGAGCGCAGCCGGCAGGCCGGACATCGCGGTTAGCGTGGCACGTCCGGAACCATCAGCGGCGGCGGCCGACGGCAATCCCCAACAGGAACGCGACAAACAGCGAGCCAAGCGGCGCTTCCCGCGCGATATTACTCAAAATGCTCAACGGCATGCCGGGCTTTCGACCCGCCTCTATCGCACCGCTAACTCGATTGACTGTCCCTTTCACAGCTTCGGAAACTTCCGCGATGGCGGATTTCGGTTCTGGAACGGGATCCAAACCGTCGTACGCCGACGGGGCGAGTGGGATGTCGTCACTCACGTTTTTAATCTCCAAGGCGACAAACGCCAATCTATCAAACCGCGCGAAGTGCTCCGATTAGGTCATCTCAACCGTAATATCGCCAGCGCGGCGGCGGGCGGCGCGGCGGGCGCATCATCAATAGCGCCAATGCAAAACCGACCCCGCCCGCGATCAACATCGAACCGAGCGGGTTGTCCTGCACCATCTTCGCAATGGTCTGCGCGCTGTCACGGAATGTATCGCCGCTATTCTCGTAAGCGTCTTTGGCGTAGCCGGCGGCGGCATCCGTAGCTTCTCGCACCGTATCCTTGGCCTGGCCGTACAGGTTCTGTGCCGTGCCCGTCGCCTCGCGGACGCG
>Ga0209153_1000111_pt1 | contig 41487 bp, 32 predicted proteins | sample GraSoiAngelo_120_FD_185877 | JGI IMG/M metagenome (GOLD analysis project Ga0209153, IMG submission 185877) | Grasslands soil microbial communities from the Angelo Coastal Reserve, California, USA - 14_0919_09_20cm (SPAdes) (version 2) | ecosystem: Environmental > Terrestrial > Soil > Grasslands ... | reverse complement strand
CTCTTGTGCCTTTTGGCAAGCCAGATAACGGCGCTTGAGTTCTTCGGTTGTCAAATGAGCTTTGAGTTCGATTCGTCTCCGCATGACGAATTCTTACTCGACCTTAGTTATTTTTGCAATTCGGTATTATCTAGTTGCGCGCCGGACAGCACGCGCTAGCAGCGTGATATACTGCGCCTCGGCCGCATAAATTATGGTTCGGGCGGCTGCTCGCCTGTGCGAAAACTTTCTACACTTTGAGTTGACACTATGACTCAAGATAATTCTCCCGCTATTCGATCCGCTACGGCCGCAGATGTCGCCTTGTTAGCTGAACTAGGCGCACGCACCTTCTACGAGACTTTCGTCGCCGATAATAGCCCCGAAGATATGGCTGCGTATCTGGCCGCAGCTTTTAGCCCGGAGCAACAAGCGGCCGAGTTGGCTGATCGGCGCTCGAATTTCTTCGTCGCTGAAATTGATGGGCGGGCGGTTGGTTATGCACAGTTGCGTGCGGGTGAAATCCCTGCGTGCGTGGCAGGCGCAAAGCCGATTGAGTTAGCTCGCATGTATGTCTCTAAGGATTGGCTCGGTCAAGGCGTAGGCGAAGCTTTGATGCGCGCGTGCTTGGAGCAGGCGCGAGCTTCGGGGTATCAGACGATTTGGCTGGGCGTGTGGGAACACAACGCACGCGCGCAGGCGTTCTATCGCAAGTGGGACTTCCGCGTGATCGGCGCGCACATTTTTCAGTTAGGCTCTGACCCGCAGACCGATCTACTTATGGAGCGCGCATTAGTATGAGATCATCTTTCTACTTCCCGCTTGTCTTAACCATCAGCGGCAACATTCTCTATCATATCTCGCAGAAATCCGTGACGAAGACGGCCAATCCGCTCATCACCATGATGCTCGCCTACGGCGTCGGCATCCTAGTCTGCGCCATCTGCTTTATCTTTTATCCGGCGGAGAAACCTTTTTTGAGTTCGATTAAAGAATCGAATTGGGCCGTCTTCGCTATCGGCATCGGCGCGACCGCCGTTGAAGTCGGATATTTATTGGCCTACCGGGCAGGCTGGAATATCAGCATCGCGCCGGTGTTAACCAGCGTGACGGTCACGTTGTTACTGATCCCTGTCGGTCTCTTGCTCTTCAGAGAGCAGCTTTCCGCATGGAACGCGCTCGGCATTGTGCTCTGCATCATGGGGCTGGCGCTCATCGCTCACAAATAGAGGATCGCACGCGCCTCAACGCGCCGCCCAACAGACGCTGGCCAGCGACCATTCAATAACCTCTCTTTACATCATTGCCTGCCTCATAATTCACACGCAGCCGGCAACGTTCACAGTGAGATTCTGCGGGCGTTTCCTTTTTTCTGTCCCAATTTTATTGACACAGAGTCTGGAGGCGAATATCTTGCCTAAACTGAGAAAATGGTTGTTGCTGTGGTGAGCGACTCTGGTTCGGCATTCTGCCTCGCATCGATCTTTAATAAGGCCATATTCGCGGCCGGCGGCCTGAAGGCCGGCGTGTCGTTGCTGTTGAACGAACAACTTGATGCGTGCGCCCCTACAAATGTAACCCGTCTTTGCCGAAAGGAGACACAGATGAAGCGGACAATTTGCAGCTTGGCTGTAATTGCAGTCGTCTTCGCTCTGCTTGCGCCCAGAGGCGCGGCCGACGATCCGTTGGATAGAATTATGAAGCAGGAAAGCAATACTGTGTCGCTCGACCTGAAGTTCAGTAAGCGCAAGCAGAATGCGCTGCAACACGTCATCTCTTTCTTTGACGTGGGGCCCAATGGTTTTGCGACCGGCTTTATCGTCGGCGATGGCTTAGTGATGACGGCCTACCATGTCGTCTCAGGCGACCTGAGCGCGGGTAAGAAAGTACAGTTAGGTTTCGGGCCGAAAGATCAACTTGAGGTCAGAGTCTCCATCAACGGCTGTCAAGCCACAGTGCTCAAGGTGGATAAGGATGCGGATTTGGCGCTCCTGAGCGTCTGTTCGCAGAGACAGACCGGCGCGCCCGCCTTCCAACCGAACCTGAGCGAAAATGAGAAACTGCTCGTCATCGCCCGCCCGCATGGCGATAAGACTGTGCGCCAAGGCGTCTATTCCGGGCCATATACATTTCGCGGGCAACAGTATTGGTCGGCCAAGATTGATGGGCGCGACGGTTATTCCGGCAGCCCCGTCTATAACGACCGAGCCGAGATCGTCGGCGTCTTTAGCGGCTACGATTGGGCGCAAAAACTGGCCGTGATCAGCCCCGGCGAACGCGCGCAAAAGCTGTTGGCAGAATACAACTCCAGTCCCAAACAATGAATTAGTCCGTTCGCGCCTTTCGTGGCCGAAGCGAGCACGCACACTTGTCGGCTCAATCTCCGACTGCGCGCGCGCGGCGTAAAGGCCAAAGTTTATCAAGCGCGCGCCGGTGGCTGGAACCGGCGCGCATGCGCGCCGCTTGATAACTTCCCTTCTCTTTAGTCTACTCCGCCTTTGCCGTTCGCGGGCGGCGATTGCAGCGCTGCCCCAGAGCTTTGTGCAATCAGGTACAACTCGGCGCCGGGAGTGCGTTCACATTAAGCCGACGCTCCCGACAATAAGGCCGCACACGATTGCGCATGGCTTTAGTTATGGAGCTTGAACATGAAAGGTTTCATGCTTACGTTGCTCGGCGCAGGCTTATTGCCGATGTTAATTGCGTGTGCGGCTAAACCGGCTAATGAAAATGGTGCTCAAGCCAGCGCGGCTCCGAGCGCAACGGCGCAGCAACATAACCCATCTGCATCCACGAACAGCAGTTCCGCCGCCACACCTGCCCCATCGTCCACGCCCACGCCAAGTTCGCCCCCTTCAGCAATCAACACATCTGCGGCGGTAGTGCTTGAGATCACAGATGCCAACTATGAAGATGTGGTGACCAACTCGCAGCTACCGGTCTTGCTCGACTTTGGGGCCGCTTGGAGCGCCCCTAATCGTCTGCTCGCGCCAAAGGTGGCGGCGATTGCTAATGATTATGCGAACAAGCTGAAAGTCGGCAAGGTCAACGTTGACGACAATCCGGCGACCACTAAAAAGTTTAAGATCAACGCTATCCCCACGCTCACCCTGATCAAGAACGGAGTTGAGGTGGAGCGGATCGTCGGGGCGACCTCTAAGGACGCAATCGGGCGCATGATAGATAAGCACCTAGATAACCATTAAGAGGAGACCGAACTGATGAGTCCAGTCGCAGATGAGTTGCGCAGTTGTTATAGATGCGACTACGAGACAACTGAGCCGCTCGATAAGTGTCCACGTTGTGGGCAGCGTCTGCGTAGCGCGCGACAGGTGCGCAGGCTTGGTTGGGTGTTGACGATCTTGGGTGTCTTTCTCGTCGCCTTCATGGGCACGATCACCGTCTATATAACACGCATCATCGCGCAGACCGATGAACCCGGCGCAGCCACGAGATTCACCGGCGGGCCGGAGATGCTGCTGTTCATGTACGGCCTGTTCGGCTTCGTGATCTTGTTCGGACTGATCGCCATGGCGGGCGGCATCTGGCAGATCAAGTATGGCAAGCGCAACAGGAAACTAGCCTACATCATCCTCGGCCTGGGTGTCATCTTCTTGCTCATCGGTTGGCTCGTGCGCCTGTTGCGTTGAAGGTAGGTTATGCGCCCCTTGAGCCAGCGAGTAGTACAGCAACCCGGCTACGCCTTCAGACTCTTCTGGCCCTGACACCACCGGCGCAGTGAAGGAATAACCTGCTCGGCCGTTTGCCCACCTTTGAGCAGCGTAAAGGTGTAGTTGGCTAACGATTCGGCCGGCATGTAAGCATCCACTACGTCGCCGGGGTTGACCGACCAAACAATCTGATAGATGTAAATCTTCGGATCGCGCCCGGCGGCTCTGAGCATGCGCTCCAGAATGATGGCCGCATTATCGCGCTCCTGCAACTGAATGTCAGCCAGCGCGATATTAAAGTGCGCGTCCGTGAGCCATTGCCCTATGCCTTCAGTTGAATATTTATCAATATAGCGAAAATACTGTTCGCGCGCCGCCCGCAACAAATTCGGGTCTTCTTTGCGTAACCGCTCGCGCTGGATGTAATACTTGCGTTGATAATAACTGGCTAGATAGTATTGCGCCGTCTCGGCCTCCTGAGTGCCGGGAAACTGCGTGATCACTGTCTGAAACTGCTTGACCGCTATATCTGAGATGTCATCACTATTGTAAGAGAACAACGCGACCGACAGGCTTTGGCCGGCGGTGGCGCGGCGCTTGCGCGGCTTTGCATCCGCGCCTTGAACGACCAGTGTGAGCAATACTGCGAGCGCCAAGAACAGGCGCACGGCGCAGCGCTCTAGCTGCTGTGATTGCAACTTCATCGCCACTTCTCCTCTATGCTTCGGAACCGCTTGCGGGCGGCGCGGCCGCACTCACACCCGCCGTGCTCGGCTTGTCCAGCCCTAAGAATTTTCTGAGCAGCGGCGTGCCGCTCACAGTCGCGAACAGGCTGAGGAGGAATAGTACCACCGGCTTGTCATAAGAGGCGCGCAAGTCCACCGCGTCGAAACTCACATTCACTTGCCCTTGCAAAGCGATGATCGAAACGATCAGTCCGACCAGAATCGTGCTCCCGATGAGCGATGCTTTCCGCCAGTAACCGCCTTCGTACTTCAAAATTCGCCACGCCGACATGATGACGACGCCCACCAACGCGCCCAGCAGCACCGCCACCAGCAGCGCAGCCGTACTCGGCCGCACATGCAACGGCAGCGCATATTCGAGGTCTGACAGAGGGCGCTGGTAACTATCGTCGTATAGGAATTTGAATGTCACCTGCGCGTCGCTATCGAAGCCGGTCAGGTAGTTGCCCGCAGTCGCTAACCCGGCCAGCCGCGCCTTGATCGCGACCGGCTGATGCTGCGCCGGCGTGATCACCAACGGTGGATTGAAGGTGATCGTGTTGGTCTTCGGATCGATCTGGCCCGCCGGGTCTGAAGAGACTATGCCAACCACCAAGCCGTCCACATTTGAAGTCAGTTTGAGTTTTTGCAGATGCACGTCGTAGTCAACATAGGCATTGTACAGGGTGAAGGTAAATTCTCTGGTCGCCCCGCCGATACAAGCCAGCGGCTTGCTTCGTTGCTCATCCACCTTCAACAAGCCATGCTCGCGCACGCCAGCGAACAGAGGGAAATCTACCGGCACTTCTTCGCTCTGATGCGACCCATTCTCCGGCAATTTAAATAACAGTTTGATCGAATACTGGCGCGGCAGTGCTTCCGGCTTCAGCCCGACGGAAAAACGAAACCGGGTTAGCCGGTTGACGCTCTCGGCGCTCGGCCCCGTTTCTTCGATCACGCGGAAGTCGCTCACGCGCGAAAAGATGGGCGAGGTTTGCGGATTGCACGGCTCGCAGCCGGTCAGTTGCAGATTCTTCGCGCCCTTCGTCACGCTCCGCACGTCAATCTCCAGATTCTCGTTACCCGCCCAAGCCCTACTCAAGTCGTAATCCACCGAGACAATATAAGAGACATCGTTGCGCTTGATCGTCTGGGGCGGGATTGTCGTGGAAGGCTTCTCTTCGTCCGTGAGCGGAGTCTGCGCCCGCGTCGGCAGCGCCGGATAGAGGCCGAACGCGAGGACGATGAGCCACAGGGTGGCGGCTGTTGCTTTCATGTCGCATCTCCAGTTGCGGCGGACAACTTCTACATCTCAAGTCAAAGGGGCAAGGAGTAAGCCAGTGTTTGTAAAGGAGCGCAAAGATTTGTGAGTCTGGTGGCTTTAATGAACGGACACACAAGCTGGCTTGATCCGGCCGGTGGCACATCACCTGCTCAACGCTGTCAGGCCCGTGATTCTATGCACGCACTAACCGCTGGTCAAGTCTTTTTCTTTGCGGCCAGAGACAGACTCACTCCTGCACACGCTCGTTTGCCGCCGCAAAACGCGCGCGGAAATCCGCCGAGCGACAGCGCAAGACGAGCCAATCCTGAAACAGTTCCGGCGTCTGCAACCAGACGGTGAACCACTCCGCGATCTCCGTCTTCTCGGCGCGCTTCTCTTCGTTGACCGCCGTGTTGCGCGCGATCATCTGTGCGCGCCGCTTGCCTTTGAGCGCCACTTCACGCACGCGCCGCAAGCCTTCCTGATCTTTTTTGCGCGCAAACTCGCGGCGCAAGTTCTCTAATCGCTTGAGCGAGGCGGCGGCTTGCGCGAAGTCTGCGAACCGGAGGACGTTGCGAAACATCGCCTCGTAAGGATCGCGCGCACGCCAACGCGCATCCGCTTCCAACACTTCGGCGTGGCGCAACTCCGCGCCTTCGTCCGCCAAGAGCCGCGCCACCTGCGCCGGACTCTCCACCGCGCCCGCGCCAAAACGCTCGCGCACTGCCGCTATGATCTCTTCCAGTTCGCTGGCCCCGACCGTCTCGCAGTCGAGGTGCTCCCACACTTCGATCATAAGCTCGCGCTTGGTGCGCGCTGTCCACTCCACTCTCTTCACCGTATCGGCGAGCTTACGATCCGGCCGCGAGTCAGGGCAAGAGAGCAGCAGGGCCCACGAAAGGGGTGTAGCGACCGTCGGGTTGATCGCTACGCCCGTCTGGCCTTGCATGGAAGGCCACCCAGATTCACTTGCTGCGCTCAAGTTTGTTTGGCCCGCGCAAGACCCAACGCTTAAGCGACACTGGTGCAAGCGGCGGCGAAACGTGTGCGCCGGTCTGCTTGCTGTTGCTCGAGACGTGATTCTTCGTCATCGTGGTCGCGGCCTCGATATTGACGAAGTAGCGATAGTTGCCGCCCTGTTGGACGCCGATCAGGAAATGTACGGGGAGACTCGCGCCGCTTGTGATCGGTGCGCTCACAGTCGGCACGAGACTCGTGTTGAGACCGCCCCCGTTCGTTGGCGTGGGCGGCGTCTCGACAGTCAACCCGCGCGCTGTGATCGGGTTCGTGTCTGTGCGCGTCAACATGATGTCCGAGCCGTCGAGCGCGCGCAGGTCGGCCTCGCCCGCCGCTCGATTGCCTTGCGTTGTGATGTTGACGAGGCGGAAGCGCAGGCGCGTGATCGTCTGCCCGGTGCTGTTGGTAAACGTGCGGCGCAGGTCGAGCGTGCCCTGTGCGGCATTCGCGCCGGCGGCGTTTGGATCGCGCACACGCGCGCAGGCGCTCGTCGCCGGGCCGCCGCCCGGACACTGCGGATCGATGAGCGACGATTTGATCTGTGCGTTGTGTTGAATCGGACTCGCAGAGTTTTCCGGCCCCGGCGCGCCGAGCGTTGACTGCACACCGCCGAGCATGTCGCCCGACAGAGAGACGAGCGCGAAATCCTGCGCGTTGTCGTCAGTGTCTTGCGGCAAGCCCGTCGTGAGTTTGCGCACCCAAGCGTACTGCACGCCGGGCGGCGTGAACCCGCCGCCACTGAAGACGGGCAAGCCTGTGCCTTCACGATAGGTCGTGCTGTTGCCGGCAAAGCCGACGGCATCAATGCGTGTGCTCGCGCCGACCGGATCGCCGAAGAAGAGCGCGACACCTTGATTCTCGGTGAAGATGTCGACCGTCGTATCGCCCGATGCGACATCGAAGTCGGGCGCGGCATAACCGTTCAAGGTGTAGCCGGGCGCATTGGCGAAGAGGACGTGTGCGTGTGGCGCGACCGGGAAGGAGAAGCCGAGCGGGCCGATGACGAAATCGTTTGCGCCATCGGAGAATTGCAGATAGTAACCCTGCAAGTCTTGCATGGTATCGGTGTTGTTGTAGAGTTCGACGTACTCATCTCTGATCTGATCGCCGAGCAGCGCGCCCGCGCCCGAAGCGCGAAACTCCGAGATGAGAAACGTGCCCGGCGCAGGCGTCTGTTGCGCCGATGCGGTCTGCGCTGCGACCAACACGAAGCAGGCCGACAACGCGAGCAGGCAGAAGCGGCGAATGCGCTCGTTGGATTTCATGGGTCTATCTCCTTAGCGACCCAGCACGCGAAGGCTGGCGTCAAAGCATTGTTGCGTCTGCGGCGATGAACTATTGCGGCGAACGTGAGAGCGCATCAACGTAGTGACTCGGAACTGATCGTGCCGAAGACCTCACCGAGTTTGTTCTCGCTAACGCGATTGTTGCCGTAGGAGATGAGCGTGCTGCGTTGGTCGCTCCTTAGCCCATAGCCTTTGTTATAGAGAAAAGAGGAATCGCTCGCGCGCCCGGTCAGCATCGAGCCGATTACATTGAAGCCAGTGCTACCATTGCCGGCAGCGATGCAGTGATCCAATGTCAACTGCGCTGGACTAGGCGGGAGCGAGTTGTTATCCAAGTTGAAGCCGCCAGCGACATTGCTGTTGGCGGTGGTATCACGCGCGGTGGCGGTAACGCAGTTGGTGATGTGAACCCCATCAAAGCCGTTGCCGTCGAAGCGGCTACGCTCCACTCTCAGCATCTGCGCGCCGGGGCCGGACGTGCTTTGCCCCTGCGCAAAGAGACCAATATAGTTGTTGACCGCTTGCGTGTCGGTGACATAGAAGTTGCCGCCTATAATGGCGTTGTTGCCGAAGCTGATGCCAACCCCGGCGAACCCGATGATCTGACAATTCTCGATGCGCACCGTCGCCATGTTCGTCGTCACGTCGATGCCATAGGCAGCGCTGCCTCCGCCTCTAAGGTTGAGACCGCGCAGCACGACCGTGTCGTTGCCGATGCTGCCTGAATTGATCAACACAGCCGTCTGGTTGGCTTGCGCAACGATGTCGGCCGTCACGCCCGGCGCAGCTTCGACCGTGCCGCTGAAGGTGATGGTGAACGGCGTATAGTCGCCCGAATCCAAGATGATCACTTTACCGCCCACAGCCACAACCGACAGCGCTTGATTGACCTGCCGGCAAGGCGCAGTGCGGGTACAAGGATTGAGATCGTTGCCTTTATTCGCCGTCACATACGCAGTGGTGTTAGCGCTGGCGGGCACGTTCATAAGTTTGCTCTGCGCCTGATCAGGTTTGACTTGCGCCTGCGCACTGTAGGTCAGCGACAGGCAGAGCGCGACGAGCGCGAGCGCAGCGCAGTTGATGTTCAGCTTAATCATGTCGGTGCTCCTTTTGCTGATAAGGTCTCCGTCTATACATGCGACAAAGCTGCGCCGTTTTCCCTCAGCCGCCAAAAAATTGTTCATCTGCTTGGGCGTGGCGGTTTGCTGACCAAAGCTTTTAAGGGTCTCTGCCGGTGTGTATAATCAGCCGACTCGCCGCTCGTCTGCTCTCGGTCACGCGGACAATGATTGAAGTAACCCAACTGCTGATTAACGGTTGCAACGGCGATCAGGCAGCGCTCGATCAACTGATGCCTTTTGTGCACGATGAACTGCGGCGACTCGCGCGCCACTACATGCAGCGCGAGCGCCCCAACCACACGTTGCAGACCACTGCGCTCATCAACGAAGCCTACCTGCGGCTCGTCGATCAGCACGTCTCTTGGCAGAACCGCGCGCACTTCTTCGGCATCGCCGCGCGCTTGATGCGCCAGATTCTGGTCGAACACGCACGCGCGCGTCATGCGGCCAAACGCGGCGGCGCGCAGACGCCGGTCTCGCTCGCGGAAGCCGCGCAGGTCGGCAGCCGCGCGGCCGATTTGGTCGCGCTTGACGACGCGCTCCATAGCCTTGCCTTGTTGAATCAGCAACAGAGCCGTGTGGTTGAATTGCGTTTCTTCGGCGGGTTGACGATTGCAGAGACGGCCGAAGTCTTAGGCATCTCGCACGCGACCGTCGAGCGTAACTGGCAAGTGGCCCGCGCTTTTCTACATCGTGAGTTGAGCCGTTGATTTAAGTCAGAACCGCCTGCGGTAGCGGGCGGGTCTTGGTCACATCAATCCGGCCTCTGTCGCAACGACACCCGCCCGCTACCGCAGGCGGTACTGACCTGCGCATTGATGCCATGACCCCTGAACGCTGGCAACGAGTGTCCGATCTATTTGAGGCGGCGTTGGCCCGCGAGCCTAGTCTTCGTGCTGCTTACCTCACAGACGCTTGCGCCGACGATGCGGAGTTACAACGCGAAGTTGATTCACTACTCACTGCGCATGAACAGCCCAACGGCTTAGTTGACGAACGGCTCTCAGTATTGGCGGGTGAGATACTGCCGACTGAAACGGCAGCCTCGCTCGTCGGGCGCACGCTTGGCGTCTATCGCGTCGAGCGTGAGCTTGGGCGCGGCGGCATGGGCGAAGTTTATCTCGCGCGCGACCCGCGCCTACATCAACGCTCGGTTGCGCTCAAGTTGTTGCCTGCTTACTTCATCGCAGACGTGGGGCGCGTGCGTCGTTTGCAGCAAGAGGCGCGCGCCGCTTCCGCCCTCAATCATCCGAACATCGTCACCATCTTCGAGGTCGGTGAAGCCGATGGCTTGCGCTTCATCGTCACTGAATACATCGAAGGCCAGACACTCAGAGAGTTGTTAGCGAGCGGCGCGTTGCCGCTCAGACAGGCTTTAGACATCGCCACGCAGACAGCAGGCGCGCTCGCGGCCGCGCACACGGCCGGCATCGTGCATCGCGACATCAAGCCGGAGAACATCATGCTGCGGCCCGATGGCTACGTGAAGGTCTTGGACTTCGGCTTAGCGAAGCTGACGGCAGAGATGGCAACTAACGAACCACGCAGGCAGACTGCCGATACATTCATACAACAGAACACTATGCCCGGTATGGTCTTGGGCACGATTAACTACATGTCGCCGGAGCAAGCGCGCGGGCTGCCGGTTGATGCTGGCACGGACATCTGGAGTCTGGGCGTCGTCCTCTATGAGATGGTCACGGGGCGGTTGCCGTTTCAAGGCCCGACACCGACCGATGTGATCATCGCCATCGTCGAGAAAGAATCTTTGCCGATGATTGAGGCGCGAAGTGTGCCGGCCGAGTTGATCAAGATTATCGCCAAGACGCTGGCGAAAGACAGGAGCGCGCGCTATCAGACTGCGCGCGATTTGATGTTTGATTTGCAGCGCCTAAAACAGAGCTTAGAGGTGGCGGCCGAACTTGAGCGCGGCTCATCGTCCGCAGGCGGACGTGCGCCGATAGATTTCATCAGCAGTGCGCAGGCGGCAACGCAGACGGCTGATCAATCGGGTGCTCAGACCAATGAGCCGGCGCGCTTGATGTCAGGCGCGGGTTCAAGCGGTCGGATAAAAAATCATCCGCGCATCATATTCATGGCTGCTGTCGTGCTTGTCCTCTGTGTCGCCATCGGCGCTTACTTTTATCTCACGCATAGTAGCAGAACGATCAACTCTATCGCCGTCTTGCCCTTGGTCAACAACGCGCCCGACGCGAATAATGAATATCTCTCTGAAGGACTGACCGAGAGTCTCATCAACAATCTCTCGCAACTGCCAAACGTAAAAGTCATTTCGCTGAGTTCGGTGCTGCGCTATCAAGGACAACAGATCGATCCGCAGCGCGTCGGCCGTGAACTCAACGTGCGCGCCGTGTTGTTTGGTCATATCACACAGCGCGGCGATAGCTTGGCCATCACCACAGAGTTGGTTGATACGCAAGACAACAGTCATCTTTGGGGCGCAGAGTACAACAAGCGGATCGCGGATTTACCCATCTTGCAGGAAGAGATCGCGCAGGAAGTTTCCCGACAGTTGCGCGGGCGCTTGAGCGGCGCGGAGCAGCAGCGCATCAGCAGACACTACACGGATAGCACTGAAGCGTATCAACTCTATTTACAGGGTCGCTACTACTGGAATCAAAGGACGGAAGACGGACTGCTCAAAGGGATCAAGTATTTCCAGCAGGCGCTCGATCTTGATCCGATGTACGCGCTGGCCTACTCCGGGCTGGCCGACTCATACACAGCACTCGGCTACTCCAGCTATCTGGCCCCGAAAGATTCGTTTCCCAAAGCCAAAGCGGCGGCGTTGAAAGCTCTGGAGCTAGACCCCCAACTTGCTGAACCCCACGCCTCGCTTGCTTATACCAACTTTTATTACGATTGGAACTGGCCAGAAGCCGAAAAAGAGTTCAAACGTGCGCTAGAGATCAATCCAAACTACACAGTGGCGCACCATTGGTACAGCGTCTATTTAACCGCCATGGGTCGTTCGAGCGAAGCTGCTGTGGAGATAAAACGCGCGCAAGAGCTTGATCCTCTGTCTCTGAGCATTAACACAGATATGGGCTTTGAATTGTATTACAGTGGCCAGTACGATCAGGCCATTAAGGAATTACAGACGACGCTCAAGATGAAGCAAGACTTTCCGTTGGCCCATCTCTGGCTCGGGCGCGCTTATCAAGAACGGGGCATGTATGAGGAATCCCTCAGCGAGTTTAGCCAAGTGGACAAGGTAGTGCATCAATGGCCGGTCACGATAGCCGCCATCGGCTACGTGTATGGCGTGACCGGCCGAAAAGTTGCAGCGCAGCAGGTGCTCGACGAGTTGAACCAGTTAGCGCAGCAGAAATATGTGACGCCTTACGGTGTCGCGCTGGTTTATATCGGACTAGGTGAAAAGGAGTCGGCATTCGCGGCGCTGGAAAAGGCTTTCGCTGATCGATCAAACTGGCTGGTCTGGCTTAAATTAGATCCGCGCTGGAAAAATATTCGCTCCGACCCACGCTTCGCAGACCTCGTGCACCGCGTCGGCCTGCCTCAATGAGTTAAGCACAGATTCGATTTGACACCCGGCGCTTACGATCCGCTACAATTTCGCTTCGTTTGCGCATCGCTCCCGAACCCACTTAAATGGTCAACATCGAACAGGCGCTCGCCGCGCTGCATGAGCATTTCGGCTTCACGGATTTCCGTGAAGGGCAGCGCGAAGTGATCGAAGCGATCCTTGCCGGCCACGACACCGTTGTCGTGATGCCGACCGGCGGCGGCAAGTCGCTCTGTTATCAACTGCCCGCGCTTCTTAAAGACGGCGCGACGGTCGTTGTCTCGCCGCTCATCGCGTTGATGAAGGATCAAGTTGACGCCTTACGCGCGCGCGATCTGCCGGCGACCTTTATCAACAGTTCGATTGATTTTGAGGAACAGAAGGCGCGCATCGCGGGTGTCAGGCAAGGACGTTTTAAGCTCGTCTATGTCGCGCCCGAACGCTTTCGCAGCAACTTCTTCGTCGAGGCTCTGCGCAGCACGAACGTCTCGCTCTTCGCCGTTGACGAAGCGCACTGCGTCTCAACTTGGGGCCACGATTTTCGCCCCGACTATCTGCGGCTGAAAGCAGCGATTCAAGAGATCGGTCGCCCACAAGTCGCCGCGCTGACCGCGACCGCGACGCCTTACGTCCGTGCAGACATCATCGAACAACTCGGACTCGTCGAGCCGCGCGCTTTCGTCAGCGGCTTTGATCGCCCGAACCTTTCGATCAACGTCGTCCATACGCAGAAGGAGCGCGAGAAGATCGCACACGTGCGCCGACTCGCCGCGACGGCCGGCGGGTCGGGCATCATCTATTCGTCAACGCGCAAGTCGGTCGAACAAGTGGCTGCTCGTCTGCGCGAGGCGCGGCTGAGTGTGGTCGCTTATCACGCGGGGATGGAGGATGCCGAGCGCGTGCGCGCGCAGGAAGAGTTTATGACGGGCGCAAAACAGATGATCGTCGCCACGAACGCCTTCGGCATGGGCATTGATAAACCAGACATACGTTTTGTCGCGCACTATCACCTGCCCGGTTCAATCGAAGCTTACTATCAAGAGATCGGGCGGGCGGGCCGCGATGGTCTGCCCGCGACCTGTGTGCTCTTGTTCAACTACGCGGACAAGCGCACACAGGATTATTTCATCGAAGGTTCTTATCCGCCGCCCGAAGTGATCGCGAAAGTTTACGAGGCGCTCGTCGGCACAAGTCAGCAACGGATCGAACTTTCGACGCGCGAGATCGCTCAGCGCGCCGCCGTGCGCAACGAGATGGCCGTGCAATCCGCGCTCATCATTCTTGAGAAGGCAGGGCACATCGAACGCGGCGCGGCGAGCGAGAACCGCGCGAGCGTGCGTCTGTTGCTGACTCCGTTGCAAGCACGCGAAGCAGTCGGCGCGCGGCGCAGCGCACGCGACAAGCAGGTGCTCACGGGTCTGCTCGACGGCTTCACGCTCAGTCAACGCAACGCAGCCGAACTTGACTTGAATGAAGTGGCAGAGAACATCGGACTCGACGCGGCGGTGCTGCGTCGTTCGCTCGCATCGCTGGCCGAAGCGGGTCTCATCGCGTATCAACCGGCGCGGCGCACGCGCGGCGTCTTGCTGAAAGATGAGCGGCCCGTCGAGCGGCTCAACATCCGCCCGCAAGACCTCGCCCGCCGCGCCGCGCTCGAACAACGCAAGCTGCGCGAGATGATCAGCTTCTGCTACATCGAAACGTGCTATCGCGCCTTCATCCTCGACTACTTCGGCGACCGCCACCACGCCGCCAACTGCGGCACGTGCGGCAACTGTCTCGCGCCCGTGAGGGAACAAAGAACGATTCAGCACGCCGATGATGATCTTGTTTTCGCCTCAGATGAACTTAAATCATCAACGGCTGCGCGCGCGGCCAATGATCAGACACACACACAACGCGCTCCATCCGTCCCGCTCGATCCGCCCACGCCGCTTGATCGTTTCGTGCGCGCGCACACGCCCGTCGCGCTCGACCTCGAACGCGAACTCGACGAGCAGAGCCGTTTTCAACGTGCGCGCGCCCGCGCCGAAGCGGAAGCGCAAGCGGCCGTCGGCAGCAGCGTTGAGATCACGCAGGCGCGCGAATTGTCGGAGGAAGAGCAACTAATCGTGCGCAAGATTCTCGCCTGTGCGGCGCGCATGGACGGGCGCTTCGGCAAAGCGATTCTGGCGGCGACGCTGCGCGGCTCACGTCAAGCGAAAGTCTTGCAGGCCGGACTTGATCGTCTGTCAACTTACGGCTTGCTCGCACATCTGACGCAGGAAGAGATCATGCTTTACGTGGACGCGCTCGTCGCCGCCGGTTGCCTGCGCATAAGCGGCGGCACGTATCCGACCGTCGCACTGACCACGCTCGGCAACGACGTGATGCGCGAACGCGCACAGATTCAACTTGCGCTGCCCGCACAGACTGCGCCCGCCGACGCGACGCGCGCCGCCGCACGCGCCGCCGACGAACACGAGCGCAAGCCCGCGCCGCGCGTCAGCACGATCGAAGAGACCTACGCCTTCTACAACGCAGGCATGACCATCGAAGAGATCGCCCAAGAGCGCGGGCTAACCGTGATGACCGTCGAGAAACATCTCGCCGAGTGCATCGTCGCCGGCCGCGCGTTCGATGTGGCGCGCCACGTCAACGCAGAGGATCGCACGCTCATCGAACTCGCCATCGAACGCCTCGGCACAGAACGCCTCAAGCCCCTACGCGATGCCCTACCCCGCCACATCACCTACCGCATGCTCCGCTTCGTCGTCGCCGACCTCCAACGCGCCGCGCAACACAGCGATACCGATCACGAATAGAGCCATCGGCGCTGACGTGCTAAATAGCTAAAGCGTTATTAAACCTAATTCATCTTGATAACACTACAAATCGGCGTATTATCTGGATACTTTCGGTTTCAGCAGTAGTTAAGCGCGGAGAAGAGATCGAATATGGTCTATATCGCGGGAATCATCACAATTGCCTTAGCGGTCATGATCGTTTTACTGCTTTATCATTTCCGCTGGAGTCGAAACGCAATTGAGCGGAGTGCTGACATGGTACTACGCAATTACAAACTGCGGGAAAGTGGTTTCAAAAGAATAAAACTGCTCCCAAAACTAATCAAGATTATCAATAATCCTCGGCTTGATGAAAAGCGACGGGTGGAAGCTCAAAAGCTACTTGAAGATGCCCTTTGGGGACGACATAACTATCCAGCCTCGGTTGCGGCTAAGGCCCTTCAGGATACTGGCTGGAAGCCCCAAACAGTGGAGCAAGCCATCGAATATTCCATTGTACTAGGTGACTTTTCGTATGTCGTAGCCGCAGGAGAGGAGGCGATCCCCTACCTAGTCAAAAAGGATCCTGACAACTACGTAGTTCGCGAAGCTCTCGCGAGGATTGGTGGGCCTAGTACTATCGCTGCCCTTCACAAACACTTACAGGGTCTAATCAGGGGGAATTATACTGATCTAGTGGTAAAACAGGCAAAGTGCCTAGCAAGGTTGGATCCAGACTTGGTCGCCAAAACAGCCTTAGAAAATATGAATGACCGTTCCGCCTCGTCTGCTGCCGCACTTTGGGTTGTGCTAGACAATGTGTCAAGCCGCATACTTGAGCGGGTGCTTGAATTGAAGGACATACCAGTTTTTAGTGGAGGCGGATTTTATTTCTACGAAGGCGAGGCGCACAAAATACCGACCAAACTGGAAGGCCATTTCTCAGTAGAGCGTCTTCGCTCGACTGCTCGAAGCATCCTCGATCAAAGATCGAATCGCTAGCGGGCGCGCTTAACAATTCATTGAATCCGACGCCTCGATAGCATCGCTTTCATCGTCAGAGTTGGGGCGTTGCCCTGTTGACTCGCCTTTCGATTTGACATAGAAGACTACTTGGTTCTGTCAAACTTCACAGCGCGGGAGTTGGCCCGATGAGCGAGCAGAACGATGAGCAGCGAGCGGCCGATAATTTTCAGGTGGCGCAGACGGTGCGGCATCTAAACGACGAATGGGTGCGTGCGTTTGTCGGGCGCGATACGGCGACGCTCGAACGGATCATGGCGGAGGATTGCGTCTTCACCTATCCGCTTGAAGGCGACGACCGCGCACAGTTTATCGCCGACATCGAATCGGGCGAACTCACGGCCGAAGAGTTGATCCGCGATCACGTCAGCGTGCGCGTCTATGGGCAGACCGCCGTGCTGACCTGCCGCGATACGTGCCGTTGGCGTTACAAGGGGCGCATCATCGAGGGCCAGTACAGCACCATCCACGTCTATGCCGAGCGCGCGGGGCGCTGGCAGATCGTGACCGTGCAGGCTTGCCCCACCACACATTGAACGAGCCGCGTCGGTCTCAAGCACACACGGCGCATTTGCTCTTCACCTTGCGGCGCGCATCTGTGTACAATGTGTTCATTGCGTGGCCGCGAGCATCCTCCGGCGCGGCCCGCGTTTAAAGGCGATGAATCAAGCGGGCACGTTGTCAACAGCAACTGACATTCAAACTCCACCCGACGCGCACAGCGAAGCGCACTCGCGCCTGCGCGAGATCGAGCACACGCTCAAACAGAAACCTTTTCAGCCACATTCGCTCTTCACGAACGGGCACGCACAAACCATCGCCGCGTTCGCTTGGCCGCGCCGTCGTATTTTGCGCGCTGCCCGTCAAGATGAGGCGCGCACCTTCGAGGTCGAGCCGGGCGTGCGTGTGCTCGCGCATTGTCGTTGGCAGATAGACCGGCGCGCGCACCCGACGCTCATCGCCGTGCATGGACTCGAAGGTTCAAGCGAATCGAGGCACGTGCTCGGTACGGCGCATAAAGCTTTCGATGCAGGCTTCAACACGTTGCGGCTGAACCTGCGCACCTGCGGCGACACACAACACTTAACGCCCACGCTCTATCATAGCGGCATGACCTGCGACCTGCTCGCCGTCGTCCGTGAATTGATCGCTAAGGACGGTCTCACAGATATTTTTCTCGGCGGCTATTCGCTCGGCGGTAACATGAGTCTCAAACTCGCGGGCGATGAGGGCGAGAGATTGCCGCGTGAGCTACGCGCCGTCTTCGCCGTCTCGCCGCCGATTGATCTGGCGGCTTGCGCCGAGGCGATCAGATGGCGCGCTAATTGGATTTATCAATACGACTTCCTGCGCCGGCTGCGTCGCCGCCTACGCATCGCACACAAGCTCTACCCAGACCGTTACGATCTACGTGCGTTGCATACGGTGCGCACTATTCGTGAGTTCGACGCTCGTTTCACCGCGCCCGCCGGCGGCTACCGCGACGTGGACGACTACTACGCGCGCGCCAGTGCCCTGTCCCGCATCACGGATATACACCGCCCCACGCTCGTCATCCACGCGCAAGACGATCCTTTTGTGCCCTTCGCTTCATTCCGCGATCCGCGTCTGACGATCAATCCGTTCGTCATCCTGCTCACGCCGCCACACGGCGGGCATGTCGGCTTCGTCGCCGCCGATGCGAACGGCCAAGAAGATCGCTTCTGGGCCGAGAACCGCGTCGTCGAGTTTTGCCAACTGGTCTTTGAAAGAAACAGAAGGCAGAAGACAGAAAGCAGTAGGCAGTAGAAAGCAGTCGTGTCTTCACTGCCTTCTGCCTTCTACCTTCTGCTTTCATCCCTTGCACAGATGCGCCGCAAGGCAATAAGCTTGAAGGGTTGATGTTCCCGAAAGCAACACGGTTTTAGCCGGTCGCGCCTTGCGCGACCCTTTTGCAGATGATCGCTCTCAACTTTTTGGCGCTCGTACTGTTGGTCTTAGCCAACGGCTTTTTCGTCGCCGCCGAATTCTCTCTGGTCAGCGTGCGCCGCGCGCGCGTCGAGACGCTCGCCTCGTCCGGCAATCCGCGTGCGCGGCGCGTCTTGAAGCTCGTTGACAACATCAACGCCTACATCTCGGCCACACAACTCGGCATCACGCTCGCCTCACTCGCGCTCGGTGCGATCAGCGAACCGGTCGTCGCACGGCTGTTAGCGCGTTGGCTCGCAGGCTTTTCCGAGACCGTGCAGCATGTCATCTCGTTCGCCATCATGCTGGTGACGATCACGTTCTTCCACATCGTCTTCGGCGAACTCGTGCCCAAGCGACTCGCGCTCGAACGCGCCGAAGCGGTCGCGCTCGCCATCGGTTGGCCGCTCGACTTCTTCTATAAGATTTTTTACTGGCCCACGCGCATGCTGTTCTGGGTCGGCACGCAGATCGTGCACCTGTTGGGCTTGCGCGGCGAAGGCCGGCACGGCGCGATCTACACTGAGGCCGAGTTGCGCCAGTTGATCGATCAATCGCGCAAGGGCGGGCATCTGGAAGAGAGCGAGCAGCAGTTGCTCAATCGCATCTTCGATTTCGCCGACGCGGAGGTGCGCGAGGCGATGGTGCCGCGCACGGCTGTCGTCGCGCTGCCCTTCACCGCCACACTCGAAGAGGCCGTGCGCGCCTTCTGCGATCTCGGCTACTCGCGCCTGCCCGTCTATCGTGAACACCTAGACAATATCGTCGGCGTGCTTTTTATGAAAGAGTTGATGCCGTGTCTGCGCCGCATAGACGCGCGCGAGTATGACATGGAGCGTCTGCTGCACCCGCCGCTCTTTGTGCCGGCCACAGCGCGGCTCGGCGCGGTGCTCGCGCAGATGCAGGCCGCGCGCCAGCATCTCGCCTTCGTCGTGGACGAGCACGGCGGCATCGAAGGGATCGTGACGCTCGAAGATTTGCTCGAAGAGATCGTCGGCGAGATCAATGACGAGTACGACGAAGAGGTGCGCGCACAGATCATCCTCGACGGCGACACGTATTTGCTCGACGGCATGTTGGCCGTGCGCGACGCCAATCGCCAGTTCAAAACCTTGCGCATCCCCGAAGACGGCGGCTACACGACGCTCGCCGGTTTCCTGCTCGCACGCGCCGGCCGCATCCTGCAACAGGGCGAGACGGTCGAATACGAAGGCGCGCGCTTCACCGTCGAGCGCGTGGATCGCCATCGCATCCGCCGCATCCGCTTCAAACCCGCGCCCGTCGCCACGAGTAGCAGTGACGAAGCAGAAGAAACGGCCGCTTAACCCACTCAACACTGCACAGTACAACGGCTCGTTACATCAGTTCAGCAGCGCAAGCTTCTCATCCTTATTCTGCTTGCGTGCGCGTTTCTGTTCCGGTTGTGGTTTGGTCTGTGTTCGGAGTTCTGGTTCGAGGACGAGAAGCAAATCTATCTGCTCGGGCTGAAGTTCTACGCGACCCGCGCTTGGCCTTACTTTGGGCCGGACGTAACGCCGTTCATACAGATTCCGGGTGCGCTGCAAGGTTTGCTTGTGGGGTTGCCCTTCTTCATTGCGCCCGTGCCGGAAGCCCCTTATGTATTGCTCAACCTGCTGTCGTTTGCGAGTCTCTGCCTGCTCGCTTGGTACACGACGCGGCGGTTGCCGGAGATTCCATCTTGGATCGTCTGGGCGTGGCTGCTGACTGCGCCGTGGACGCTCGGTCTATCAACGCACGTGCTCAATCCGTCTTACGTGCTAACGGGCGGCATGCTCTTTTTCGTCGGCTTCCTCGAACTCTTTCCGCCGACCAACAGGCAACTGATCAAGGCGCGCTTGGCGAGTTTCATGATGGGCTGCGCGCTCTGTTGGGTCATGCAGTTGCACATGTCTTGGGTCGCGCTCGTGCCGTTCGTACTCGTCGCGTTTTACTTACGCGCGCGAAGCGAGGGACGAAAAGTCTGGCGTGTGGCGCTGTGGTTCATGTCGGGCGCGCTCGTCACCGGCTCGCTGCTCGTGCCGACTTACTTGCGCTACGGCACGGGCGACACCAGCCAAGTCGTGCTCTTTAATCTGGATAATCTGCGCCACTATCCCAACATCATCGAGGGCATACTGGGGCGCTTCCTCTCGTTCGCCCGCTTCGAGTTACCGCGCTTCATCGGCGGCAACACGCAGCAGCGCCTTGCGTTTGTCCGTGAGCACCTGTGGCTCGCGCCCTTTGTCCTCTTCCTCACTGCGGTTGGCATCATGCAACCTATCGCGCTGGTTGCGCTCTGGTTCAAACGCTGGCATGAACACAAGGACTGGCCCGCGATCAAATACTTGACGCTCGCCACCGTCCTGCTGCTCTACACGCTCTTCCTCTTCTCATTTCGCAAACCGCACTCGCACACGTTCTATGTGCTGCTGCCGCTGGCGATGATCTATAGCTTCTATTGCTGGAGTCCTTACCTGTAACGACGCGGCTGGCAAATCTTCGCTGCCGTCTTCCTCGGCTGCGGCCTCATCTTTCACACTGGTCTCGCGCTCCACAACCGCGCACGCATCTCGCTGTACACGAATCGTCAACTGCCGCAGGCCGCGCTGCAACAGAAGGATTATCACATCTTCGGCGAACGGCGCGCAGGCGCGCGATATTAATGCGCCGTTCACGTGTACATGTGCCAGACATTAAGGCTGTGCGTCAGCCTACTTCTTGAGTTTTTTGAGCAGGCGCGTGGCTTGATTGCGGGCGATGAGCGGGATGCGTTCGTCGTCGCTGAGATCGCTCAAGAGCGGGATGAGTTGCGCAGGGTCGGAGACTTCGTTGCGGTTCAATAACGATTCGAGACCGTTAAGCAGCTTGATCGAATCGGACGGTTGATATTGCCGCGCCACTTCGATCTCGAAGACGAACAACTGCTGATCGGCGATGCGCCGGTACTCGTTCGTCAGCGCGGCGGCTTGCGGGTTATGCGTCCAGTTGAACTCGGCTGTGCGTGTGTGCGCGCCTGCGGTCATGCGCAGGCGCATCGTGCCGAGGTGCGCCATCTGGCGCTCGGCTTGATAGTCTTCGGTCGAGTCGAGGAAGTTGAGCGCCGCCCATGCCGCAGCGATGCGCGCGAGCGCGGTTGATGAGATTTGAATCGGCTCGGTGAGCGGCGCATCGTCGTTCTTGCGCTCGAAGGTTATCTGCCCGCGCCCCGTCGCGTCGTGCTCGATCATGATGTGGTGCACGTAGAAATCGGGTTGGTTGAACTCGTAGTAGTAACGCACCGCATCGGTCGCTGGCGCGTGCGCCGACGCATCGTTTGAGGTCTGACTTTGCTGCGGTCGCTCGTTCGCTTTCTCCGGCGTGGGACTGGGGAGCGGCGTCGGCGTGGCCGCAGGCGGCGCGGCCGTTTTAGCCGTCGTTCTTGTGCTCGACCTGCGCTTGCTCGTCTTGCGTTGCGCTGTCGCAGACGTAACGAAAGCCGCGCTGGATAGACACAGCGCGGCGATCAGAGTGAAAAGTATTCGCCTGCACTTCATCTTTACTCGAACCTGACCGAGACGAGCTTCGACACGCCCACCTCTTCCATCGTGACGCCGTAGAGCGCCCGCGCCGCTTCCATCGTGCGCTTGTTGTGTGTGATGACGATGAATTGCGTGTCGGTTGCCATCTCGACGATCTTCGCCGCGAAGCGCCCGATGTTCGCTTCGTCGAGCGGCGCGTCAACTTCATCCAACAGACAGAACGGCGACGGATGATAACGGAAGATCGCGAGCACAAGGGCGAGCGCCGCCATCGCCTTCTCGCCGCCCGACAGCAACAGCACGTTTTGCAGCCGCTTGCCCGGCGGCTGCGCGACGATGTCTATGCCGGACTCAAGCAGATCATCCGCGTCAATCAGACTCATCTCGCCGCGCCCGCCGCCGAAGAGTTCGAGGAAGAGCGCGCCGAAGTTGCGATTGATCTCTTCGAAGGCGTGGCGGAAGCGTTCGCGCGAACGGCGCTTGATCTCGCGCAGCGCCTCTTCGGTCGAAGCGATGCCGTCGGTGATGTCTTGGCGCTGCGTGGTCAGGAAGTTGAAACGCTCTTCGGCTTCGGCGAGTTCTTCGAGCGCCATCATGTTGACCGCGCCGAAACCTTCGAGCCGCGCGCGCAACTCTTCGACCCGCGCCCGCCCTGCTTCCAAATCAAACTCAACATCCGGTTCATACGCCGATGCGATCTCTTCGAGCGACTGATTGAGTTCCGTCGTACAAGTCTCGCGCAGATAATTGAGTCGCGCTGTTGCCTCCGCGCGACTGACTTCCATCGCCGCGCGTGCGTCGCGCGCCGCCGCCGCACGGTTGTGCAGTTCGGTCAACTCCAACGCCATCTCGTCGGCGCGGGCGCGCGCTTCCGTCAACTGCGCCGTGCACTCCGCAACCGCGCGCTCAAGCGTCACGCGCTCGTCTTCAACCGTGCCTGCGTTCTCTTCCGAAGCCGCAAGCGATTGGCGCAAAGCTGCAAGCTGCTCGCGCATCTCCGCGACCTCCATCTCGTGGCGCGCGAGCCGCGCCGCCAAGTCGGCCGCTTCCGTCTCCATGCGCCGCAACTCGGCCGCAGTTGCGCGCCGCCGCTCGGCCGCCGCCGCCGCCGCCGCACGCTGCGCACTCAACTGCTCGTTCTCTGTCTCGGCCGTGCGCCGTGCTTGCGCCAACAACTCAGTTACATCTGCAACCGCTTGTGTGGCCGCAAGCCGCGCCGCTTCGGCCGCTTCGGCCGCCGTCGTCTGCTCGGCGCGGCGCGCTGCGAGTTCCGCGCGCTCGGCTGCGAGTCGCGCCGCGTCGTCGCCGACGACGCGCACGTGTCGCGCGGCCCGTTCGATCTCCTGCGTGAGTTGCCCGGCGTGTAATTCACGCGCGACCTGCTCGCGTTCGGCGCGGCCGAGCTGCTCGTTCAAAAGCATCAACGCATCTTCGAGCGCGACGAGTTGCGCGCGCGCAGCCGTGACGGAATCTTCCGCCGAGACGACTTCAGAGGTGAGCGCAGCAGCGCGCGTCTCAAGCTCGCGTATCTCGCGTTTGAAGGCAAGCAGTCCCGTGCCTTCCGCGACCGGCGCCGGCCCGCCCGCGCCCAAGAGTTGTCCGCCCGCAACCCATTCGCCTTCTCCCGTCACGTACATCTCGCCTGTCGTCAGCGACAGCACGAGCGCTTGCTCAAGATCGCCGACCACACGCGCACTCATCTCGCGCGGCAACGTGCGTTTGAGGATTGAAACGATCTCCGCCGGCGCGCCGAGCAGATGGCCGAGCCGAAGATCATCGTGCGCGCCACCATCCAACACACCACGCGTGTGCGCTTCATCTGCGCTCGCGCCTTGCAGGCCGGCGACCAGAAATGTCGCGCGCCCGGCGTTGTTCGCTTGCAGCCAAGCGGCGGCGCGCATGGCATCGTCGGGCGTCGGCACTAAGACGGTTTGCAGGTAAGCGCCGAAGACGCTCTCGACCGCGCGCTCCCATTGCGGCTCGACTTGCAGCATGTCTGCGAGCGTGCCGACGGCATGAAAACCGTCCGCGCCCGACTCGTCGGCCGCGCGCTCTTCCGAAAAGATGCGCTGCACGGCTTGCGAATAGAGCGCGCGTTGCGCATCGAGTTCCGAGAGCGTGTCGAGCCGATGACTGACGCGCGCGGCCTCTTCGCGGGCGCGCGCATATTCGGTCGCGGTCGCGGAGACGAGCGAACGCGCTGCCGTCACGCCTGCGCTTGCGGCTTCGCGCTCGATCAGCAACTGATCGAGTTGCGCGCGTGCCTGTGCGATCTCTGCTTGCAACTTCGCAGCCTGCGCTTTGAACTCTTCATGCGCGGCGCGGGCGCGCTCGCCTTCGCGCGCAAGCCCTTCGGCTTGGAGCGCGAGCCGTTCGAGCGTCGCGTCGAGTTGGCGGCCCGTCTCATGCAGACGTTCAGCGACGGCCGTGTGCGTCAACAGACTAGCGCGCGCCTCTTCGATCTGCTGCTCGACGGCGAACACTTCGGCGCTGCGTTGCGCATAAACCTCTTCCGCCTCTTGTAGCAAACGCGCGCTCGTCTCGCTCTCGTCATGCAACTGCGCGTCCCGTTCGCGCAAAGCTTCGCGCTCGTGCCCTGCGCTTTCGAGGCGCGCGCGCAACTGCCCCATCTGCGCCGCCACGTCCGCGATACGCCGCTCAAGCTCGCGCGCTTGCTCCTCTTTGTACGCGCGCTCGCGCTCGCGCCGGTCGTGCTGCAAGGCCGCGTCAGCGACGGAGGCGCGCGCTTCTGCCAAAGCCGCTTCGCACCCGCGCGCTTCAGTCGTCGCTAGTCGCGCATCCTCTTCGTGGCGCTCGACTGCTTCGGCGAGTTCGCGCTCCTGCTCTGCGGCGGCGGCGAGTTGCGCGCGCAAACTTTCGAGCGCAGCAGTCAACGCGCGTTCGTCCGCCGCATAAACGCGACGCAGCAGTTCGCGCAACTCTTCGCGCTGTTGCCGGTAGCGCCGCGCCTTGGCCGCCTGACGGCGCAGGCTCCCGACCTGTCGTTCGATCTCTGAAACGATGTCTGAGATGCGGCGTAGGTTCGTACGTGCGCCTTCGAGCCGCGCTTCGGCCGCGCGTTGGCGCACGCGGAACTTGGTGATGCCCGCAGCTTCTTCGATCAGCGTGCGCCGATCCATCGGCTTGGCTGAGAGGATTTGGCCGATGCGTCCCTGTTCGATGATCGCGTAGTGCGCGCCGGAGAGACCCGTGCCGGAAAACAGATCTTGAATGTCGCGCAGCCGACAGACGCGCCCGTTCAACAAGTATTCGCTCTCGCCGTCACGATAGAGGCGGCGCGTGACCGTGACCGTTTCGCCCGGCGCGAAGTCGAGCGCGAGCCGGCGTGGTCGCCAATGGCGCTTGTGATGCGCGTGCTGCGCCTTCGCGGTCAGAGCTTCGGGCGTGGTCGCTTCTGCTGCGTTCGACTCTGCGCCGGCAGACGCATCAACGGCCACGATGCCTGCCATCTCGTCCGTCGTCTCGCCGGCCAACTCCGGCAGCAGTTTCTGTTCGACCGTGTCGCTCTGCTCGTCAATCTCTTCGAGCGCAGAATCAATATCGTCCACGTCCGCGTCATCCGGCATCATCTCATCACGGACGAGGTGCAGGACGACTTCGGCCATGCCGCTCGGCGCGCGGTTGCGCGAGCCTTGAAAGATCACGTCGAGCATGGCCGCGCCGCGCAGGTGCTTAACGCGCTGCTCGCCGAGCACCCAAGCTATCGCGTCGGCCACGTTACTCTTGCCGCAGCCGTTGGGGCCAACGATGCCGGTGATGCCTGCGCCGGTGAAGATGAGGTCGGTGTAGTCCGCGAAGGACTTGAAGCCTGTGATCTCTAAACGTTTGAGCTTGAACATGCGTTGCGCGTCTCGTCCAATCGAAGGCCGCGCCAAGGCTATGACAGCAAAAGCACAGCCCGTAGAGCGCGGAGCAGACGAGGCACACTATATGTGGACGTGAAAGTGATGTCAACAAGGCAGTAGGCAGTGGGCGGTTTAGGACAAGCAGCAGGCCGTTGGTTGATTCGCACCTCATCGGCTCATGAGGCGCGTACAACCAACGGCCTTTTTTTATCTGCCTACTGCTTGCTGCCTACTGCCTTCTGCCTACTACTTTACGGTAGCGCTTCCACGTTGACGAAGATGCGGAAATTGCCGCCTTGCATGACGCCGAGCGTGAAGTGGACGTTGATCGAGTTGTTGGGGCCGAGCGGGCTGGCCATCGTGATCACGCCGGCTGAGAGCGGCGAGTTCAAACCGCCGCCCTGTGCTTGTGTGGGCGGCTCTTCGAGGGTCAGCCCTTCGATATGCATTGGCTGGTTTGCCGAGTTCGTCACATCAACCGTCGCCGAACTCAGGACACGCATGTCGGCTTCGCTGGCCGCACGCCCGCCGGGATGTTCGTGCCGTTCGAGATGGTGGCGACGATGGTCGGCGTGTGGCTGATGTCCGCGATGATTGACCAGCCCGCCGAGCCATCGCCGGAGCTAACTTGAATTGGCGCGTTCGTGTTGTTGTAGAGTTCGATGAACTCGGCTGTCGCCCCCTTGTGCGCCGCGCGTGCGGAACTCGCTGATGAGCACGTCGCCCAGTTGGAACGGATTGATATATTTCCCTCCGGGGCAAGTTGATCGCTCAAAGTTCGGGCGATACTTCATGCTGATAAACTGTTCGAGCGGCCGGCGCGCAGGCACAATCTTCATTGCCCTTGCGGCCGGTTAACGGCCGAGCGCGCGCGCTTCGCACGCTTCTTCTTCTTCTGCGTCGTCGGCACCGCCTGTGGCTCCTTGGGCGGCGGCACTTGCATAACTACAAACGGCGTCGCGCGCGGCGCGGGCGCAGACACAGACTTGCTCTGCGCCGGTACGGGCACGGACGGCAACCCCTTGTGCACTGGCGCGGACAGCTTCGAGGAGGTCGTGCGGGCGGGCGTGTTGCTGCCGGACGTGTCGGTCACCGCCTCGACGTTGATGAAGAAGCGGAAGTTGCCGCCCGCTTCGACGCCGGTGACGAGTTGCGCGACTACGCTGTTGTTCGTGCCGAGCGGTGCGGGCAGCATGACCACGAGTGATGAGTTCAACCCACCACCCATGCTCTGCGTGGGCGGCGTCTCGACCGTCGTGCCTAGCACGGTCACGGATTGGTTGTTCGAGTCCGTCACAGTGATGGTGCTCGAACTGAGCGCGCGCAGGTCTGCCTCACTCATCGCGCGTCCGCCGGTCGTCGTGATGTCCACGATACGGAAGCGCAGCTTGGTAATGGCAAAGCCGGTCTTGTTCGTGAATCGTCGCCGGAACGAGAGCGTGCCGTTCGTCTTGTTCGGGCCGGTGTCTGAGGCGTCGCGCACACGGGCGCAGGCCGAAGTTGGACTGTTCGAGGCGACGCATTGCGGGTCGGGCAGAGATGCTTTGATCTGCGCGTTGCGCTGGACGGGACTCTGCGAGTTCTCCGGTCCCGGCGCGCCCAAAGTGGACTGCACGCCGCCGTAGCTGCCTCCGTTTGTCGAGACGAAGGCGAAGTCGCTGGCGTTGTCGTTCGTGTCTTTCGGCAAGCCTGTGCCGGAGAGCTTACGCACGAAGCTGTACTCGCCATCGTTCGCACCCGGCGACGCGAGCGGCATGCCTTCGCTGTAGGGCGGCGCGATGCCGACGAAGCCGACGGCGTCGAGCGGAGTGGCCGTCGAGAAATCGGCGACATCGGCGGTGGCAAAGAGCGCAAGGCCCTGCTCATCACCTATATCGCCCGAGTAGGTCTGGTCGGGCGGCGCGTAGCCGTTCAAGCTGTAGCCATCACTGTTAGCGATCAGGTAGTGCCCGTGCGCCGGGATGCCCGTGCCGCTCGGTATGATCGCGACGATACCACCGCCATCGGATGCCAGTGCCCAGCCGCCGCCGTTCCCGCCGATGGTGATGTTGTTGCTCGTCGCGTTGTAGAGTTCGATGAACTCGTCGCGCGAGCCGTCAGAGAGCGGCAGCGAGGGCGTCGGGCCGCGCAAGCGGAACTCGCTGATGATGACATCACCGCCGTTGACGATTGAAGGCGTGCAGGTCAAGTTGCCGACGAGCGTGTAGCTGCCGTTGCCTGTGATGTCGTTGGCGTTGTTCTGACTACGCTGGCCGGGATCGGGGCGATTGAGATACGTCCGCCCATTGACGTTGTTGAGCGACTGCCCCGGTTGAATGTTCTCGGCGTTCGCGGTTGAGAGCGTGATGCGTAGTACGCCCGTGATGGGATCGTAAGTGCCGCTGTCGGCATCGCCCAGTTTGACGGGCGTGTTGGCATTTGGGTTCGGGTTGGTCGCGTCAAGCGGGACACCGAACTTGCCATACTCGAAGCTCATTGCGCCGGTCGCATCAGAACGACCCGCAACGTAGTAGCGATCGAAGTCTGCGTCCGGGTGCAAGCGATCCCAGATGATGAACCATTGCGTGTTCGGCGGTGCCATGTTCATTGTCGAAGGCGCAAGTCTCATCGTGAAGACGAGTTGATTTACGCCTGCGCCGAGGAACGGCTCGGCAATGGAGATTGATTGCATGTCCACGCGCGGATCGGGCGGCGTGTTCTGTCCGCTGTCGTTCGTATCCACCACGACGGTGCGACCGGGCAGCACACATGGGCTTTCTGGCACGACCACGAAGGCGAGGCCGCACGAAGCGCCTTCGCCGACATTATTGACGGCCGTCACACGGTAGTAATAGGTGATGGCGGGGCTGGCCGTCGGATCGTCATAGCTGTTCATGTTGCCCGGCACGGTGGCGAGCAGTATCTCGTCGCCCCCCGGCGTGCCGCGAAAGATTTTGTACATGGTGATGGGCGAGCCGCCGTTGTCGGGCGTTGACCACGTCACGTGTATTACGCTGCCGTTGCGCACCGCCATGACCTGCGGCGCGGCGGGCACGGACGGCTCCGGCACGGGATCGAAGGCCGCGAACAGACGCCGCCCGCCCGCTTGCCGCGCGATAGTACCAAGCGCGGTGTAATCGTTCGGGCCGTGCGTGCCCGGTGCGGTTATATTGTTGATGCATGACGGCGTAATGCAGCCGTCCGGGTAGGCGACGACGACGCGCCCCTGCGCGTCAATCGTCTCGTCCATGAAGTCGAGTAGGTTGCGGTCGTCGGGCGTGTTACTGCACGCCGTCGTGCCAAGGTTACAGATTGAGCCGCGCTGCACCGGATCGTTCGGCGTCGCGTCCACAAGATGATACGTCACGCCGCCGTCGAGACTGGTGGCGATGTAGAGATGCCACGGCGCGTCCACCGGGTAATTGTTAAAGTCTGTGTAGTTGCCCGCGACGGTCGTGCCGAGGAAGGCGTAGGCGACGCGATTGTCGTCGCCAGCGACTACCTCCGGGAAGGTCGAGTTCTTCAGGTTGAGTAGCCCGCCGGCGTCTGTGTCGTTGACCCAAGTGTCGCCCTCATCGTGCGAAACGGCGAGATGCGCATGCCCGTCTCCGGCTTGGTAGCCGAGGTAGATCGTGTTGACCGCCTGGCCGTTGGGCCTGCCCACGCCGTTCGTGCCGATGCCGAGCGACGGATCGACGAGGAAGCCGGTCGTGCTGCTGGTCGGCACTGTCTTGACCGTCCAACTCACGCCGTTATTCGTCGAGCGCGCCACGCCGGCCTTGCCGCCGCAATCCCGGTTCGGCACATAGACCGTGCCGTTAGACGCGACCTTGACGTGCCCGTGAATGCCGCCGCACTCGGTCGTGTAGATCGGCACGCCGGCTCCGAAGGTTGCGCCGCCGTCATCGCTGCGGGCACAGAAGGCCGTGGCCAAATCCTGCGAGCAGTAGTAAACGGCGTTCGGATAGAGCGGGTGCGGCGGCGGCGCGGGCGTCGCGTTTGCGTTGTATGGCCCTGCGCCGATGGTCTGGTGGTCAACGCCCGAAGGGATACCGCCGCCCTGACTCGGCAAGTACGTCTCGCCGTCGTCATCCGTGAACTGTGTGTGGCTGTCTTGCCCGGTCAATTGCGAGACAAAGGTGCGGTTGGGCGTCGTGTCGCCTTGTGCGCGTATGTGATCGGTGAACAGGATCGGATCGAGACTGGCAGCCTGCGTCGGGCTTTTATCTTCCCACGTAGTTGCAGCCGGAGACGGGCAATCATCGAAGGTGACGCGCAAGACTTGGAAGCCGGCCAAGAGAAAGACCTTGCCGGTCTGCCAGTTCACGCCGATGCTCGGCTCACCCGCACTGCCACCAAGTCCGTTGGGCGCGGGGAAAACATGATAGCGCGGCGCGATGCCTGTGGCCGGCGCGGGTGTCGGGAATGGCGGCGGCGGGGTGACGATTGACGCAGTGGCGTGATACGGATCGCCCGGTGCCACCGTGAAATCAACTACGTGCACGACATAGACGCCCGTGCCATTCGGCCCTGTGGGATCAATGTCCACCTGCTCGGACGTGCCCGGCGCGCCGCCCGTGGACTGCTTGATGATCGGGCCTGTGAGCGAGTCCTTGTGGACGTAGAGATCGTAATCGTTGGCCGGGACGAGCCAAGTAATCTGGATGTGGATTGTCTTGCCCGTCCAATCCGCTGGCTGCCCGGAGACGGTCAGCGTGTAGCTGTCACAGTTCACGCCCTCGGTGCAATCGGACTCGCCGTTCGGCGCAGACCCGCCTACCCCTGTGCCATCCCACATCAATGGTGTGATGTCCGTCGGATGGATCGTGCCTGACGATGGATTGGCGGCGCGCGTGATAAAGATAGGCAGAGTGCTGAAAAGCGCGAGGATGAAGACGGCGAGCGCGAACAGGAACGGGCGCGTGCTGGCGCTTGCCCGACCGCGAGTACGAAGCATCTTTTTCATGGCGTTCTCTCCCTAAAAGCTTGAAATGCGAGGAGCCGGTGTAGTCCGGCACGACGCCTGCGACCCTTGTTTTAGCGCCTGCTTTGGTATCGGGGCGCGTGGCAGATTTCGACTCAGCCTAAGGCGAACAAATTAACGCGCGCGAGTTGAGAAAAACTTGAGCGCGGCAGCGAAACACACACCTGTCAAACGATCTTTCGCATACATTTTCGTTGCGGAACGATAACGGCACGCATCTGCGGCGTGGGTCACTCGACTCGACGACGCGCAATAGACTTTTCGGCAAGGCAACCGAACTAAAAGTTATGTCGGGAGAAACTATACGGCTCGCTTGGGAGGTGTCGGGGGTAAAGCGGGGGTTTTACCTCTGGGGCACGAGCACTTTGTTTGGGGTTTACCTGCTGCGGAAATTAACACCGCACGAACGCGCCTGTCAATCGGTAAGATCGCGGCGGACGAAGAGTTCGAGCGTGACGCCGGGACGCAAAGGGTACGTGCCGACCTCGCGGTATTGATCGCCGAGCATGGTGAGTGCCTCGCCGGCTTGATTGGCGTTGATAATGACGATGGGGTCGCCTGTGGCTGAGAGGCGGCCGGGATAGCCGACGTGTCTGTAGTCGCGCAAGTACCAAGGCATCGGCCAATAATCGGGCGAGGCGATGTTGATGTTGGTGTCGTAGCCCGTGCCGGCGCGCTGGGCGAACTTGTTGATCTGATCGATCAGTTGGAGATAGCCGCGCTGCGTGTGCGCATAGACATAGACGTAAGCGTCGTCGTCATAGTGGACGAAGTTGAGTTGATAGGTCTGCTGTAGGTTGACGACGAGCGCGCACACGAGGAGTGTGCGCGCGACCGTGCGCCAGACCGCGCGGCTGATGCCGAGCCGGTAATAAAACTCAATTGTGTAGCCGCCGATGATGGCGAGCGGGAGCACAACGTTGAGTTGCAGCCAAGGCGTCTTGTAAGGCACGAGCGAGTAAGCCAACAAGATGCCGAAGGCCCACGCGGCCGCGAAGACCACGAAGCGGTTGCGCCCACGCCACACGGCGACGAGCGCGCCCCAAGTGCCTAAGAGCAACAACGGCGCTTCCTCTTGCCCAAGCCAACTGATGTAGGTGTGGAACGGGTGGCGATGAAAATCGCTTGTGCCCGTCTCCGTCCACTTCTTGAAGGTTTCGATGAACCCGTCATAGACGCCCTTCGGGTTGGTGAAGAATGATGAGTAGTAAACGAGATTGATGAAGACGAAGAGACAGAGCGCAATGACCGCGAGCAGCGCCAAATGTTGCCAGCCGCCTGAGCGCGCGATGAACGACGCCCAAGCGGAGTCGGCCGTCTGCGCGGCTCGCCCTTGCTTGCGCCGTCGTTTACTGCTCGCCGATGCGCGCCGCATCTGCCGGCGCATTGCACAGTAAACCCACGCGATCAGACTTGCCAGCACGAGTACGACCGCAGAGATGAAGGCCGTCTCTTTGGTCGCAAACAAGAGCGCGGCCGAGACGGTCGCCAGCAGCAAGTAGGTTGAACGCGGGCCGTCGTAAGCCCAAAGAGTCGCGATGGTGAGCGCGAGCGCGCAGAGCGAGAAGAGCAGCCATAGCTCAAACCTGATTTGGCCGGCGCTATAGACCGCGCTGATCGTCGTGCACACCAACAGCAGGCCCGCACCTGCGCTGATCAGGCCCGTGCTCTTGTCGTTGAGATAGGGGCGCGCGAAGGTCTGCGGCTGCGCTGCGCCTTCGTAGAATCTGAGCGCCGCCACGACGATGCCGAGCGTGAAGAAGAGGAAAAGCATCTCGTGGATGAAGTAGCGCGAGTTATAGACCAAGCCGGGCGAGACGGCTAGAAGCGCAGCGGCCGCGAGTGCGCCGACCGCGCCAATGTAACGACGCAGATGGAGCGCGAGCCAAACCACCGCGACGCCGAAGGCGACCGGCACGGCGCGCAACGCCCAACTGCCGAGCAGATGAAAATGGTCGAGCGGATAGGTGAGCGGCAGAGCGAAGTAGTAGAGCGTCGGGCCATGATAGTTCGCCGGGTCGTAGTGATAGACGCCGTTGCGCATCAGGTTCAAGAGGAAGAAACCGTTGACGCCTTCGTCATGATGAAATGGATTGAGTTCCAGCTTAATGCTGCGCAGCAGGGTTGCAACCAACAGGATCAGGAGACCGGCGAGTTGCCACGTGCGCGCCGGGAGTTCAGACATAGTGTGCACGTGCTCAGGCACGGGCGCGTTCGCTTGCTGCGTGCCCGTCGCTTGTTTCCCTTGCGCCTGTCGTTTACGGCCGCGCGACTTTGTAGAGGCTGTAGCCACCTGAATTCCCAACCTGCTCGAAGTGTCTGAAGAACTGATCGTTGACCGGCCCCGCGGCGCGTTCTAACGGCCCGACGACGATGTAATCAACGCCGTACTGCTGCAAGAGCGCGTCCGCATCGGGCGCGCCCGCATAGATGCGTTTGACCTCCGCCTCGCGCGTTTCGTACTTGATCCCTTGCGACCATAGATGGCCGCCGTAGCCAAGGAGCGCGCGCCGGCCCGTCAGAAAAACAGGGTGATTATAAGTCGGCGCGATCAAGATTAACGAACGGGGCGGCGTCTCGCGTTTGACCAGCGCGGCGAACTCGATGCCGCCCGCGTCAAACTCACGTTGTTCTTCCGACGCCGACGCGACGCGCCACACATCGAGCGCGCCCGCGAGCGTCAGTGTCAAAAATAATAAGACCGCAGCACCGCGCGGCAACAGACCGGCCAGTACATTCATCTCGCGCCAAGCTTTGCTGCCCATGCGCCATAGGCGCACGAGCAGGAGCGCGACGAGCGGCGTCGAAGCGACGTACCAATAGAACAACACTTTGATGTTGTCCCAGAGATAGGGCGAGACTTTGGCGACGTTTGCGATGATGAAGCAGAGCGTGAACGGCAGATAGAAAAGCAAGAGACGTTTCGGCACGACGGCCTCGCGCCTGCGCCAAGCAAGCGCGGCGATGAGGAGCGGGATGAACAGTCCTATGTTCTTGAACCAGAACCACAGGACGTTCTGCTGGCCGCTGTCCCAACCGAGCGCCCACTCGAAGAAGCTGCTCGCGTGGACTGCGCTCGCGCGCGTCGCCCACCACATCTGCGGCAGCGCCAACATGGAGGCTATCCAAAAGAATGCGTACCACAGATGCCAACGCCGGAACAGCAAGGCGAGACACGCGCCCACAACCATCAGCACGACGAACGTGTGTGCATGTGCGAGCGGCAACAGACCAGCGATGAAGCCTGCGCCGAGCATGCGGCGCAGGGGTATGTCGTTCGCTGCGCGCGGGAAGAGCGAGAACGGGAATGAAGTTAACAAAGTCGGCGCAGGCGCAGACGTGTCGCTCTTCTTCTTCTCAACTTTGCGCCGCTTCCCTTTCTTGCGTCCGCGCTCGTCAGCGTATGCGGCCTCAGTCTGTTCCCCTTCATCCTCGCCCTGCGCCAACGCCTGCCACCACTGCGTGATGACGACAAGCGCGAGCGGCAGACCAAGCAACAGCGCGCGTTGCGGCACGAGCAGCGTCGTGATGGCGTTGCCCCAACGATAGACGCCGTCGAAAGTGATCGTGTATTTGTGCGGCAACTGCGCGAGCAGCTCGAAGAATGACCGGCCGCCTTCGAGCCATTCGCGCATGAAGGCGACCCAGCCAAGCCCGCCGCTCAACAAGGTCAGCGCAACCGAGACGAGCGCGGCCGCGCGCGCGCGCGTTAACTTCAAGGCGTAGCGATGGAGCAGCCCTGTGAGCGCGAGCGCGAGCGTGAAGTTCTCCCAGAAGAGCGCGGCCGTGAGCGACGCGCCGCCGCGCACGAAGAGCGCTGCGATGAAGTCAACGATGAACGGATAAGTGAGCCGCGCGCCGGCAAATTCTGGATGCTGCGGCGGGAAGTTGTCGCCGTGCGCGAAGCCCGTGATGATGCCGAGATGAAACGGCAGGTCGCCCAAGTTGTTCTCCACGCCGGTGAACAACTGATCGTTCTGCATGAAGAATGCACGATCAAAGACGAACCAGAAGAGCACGGCGGCAATGATGAACAACACGAGCGGCCAAGTCGTCTGCCCTGTGGGCCGCGTCAAAGCGCGGCGCAACCAGCGCAGGCTCGCACGCACGTCAAAGCGCACGCGCTCGCGCCATGCGCTGTGCGTCAACAAGGCAAGCGGCGCGGCCGTGATGAGCGTCGAGAGCGCGAGGCTGAGCGGTGTTAGACCGATGAACGAGGCAATGATGAAGCCGATGAGACCGAGCGCAGTAAGGCCCACACACGCGCCCGCGCACAGACGCGCGGGCCACCGTGCGTCTTCGTCATAAAGATAAGTCAACAGCGTGCCGCTTAAGATTGCGACGAGCGCCAGCAGCAAGGGCATAAAGATTATTGGCGTTGGCGAAACAGAATCATGCTAACCTAGCGCGTATGATACTCGTATTAAGCCTGTGCGTGCCACGTCCCCGTTTTATGATCCGCGCGGATGGTGAACGGTGTCGCGCCCGCGCGATGTTTTATCAACTCCTAAGCTGAAAGGACAACCCCTATGTTCCTCCGTGTGCTTCGCTTCGTGCGCCTGCCCCTGTTGATGTTGCTGCTTTATGCGCTGGGTCGTTTCTGGATCGGCGTCAAAGGCGTGCCGTATGCGCCGCGCGGCAACGCGATCTTCTCGGTCGTCGGGCTGACAATCATCAGCAGCATCTATTTCGGCGCGCTGTCGCGCAAGGTCGGCGGCTTCGGCTGGCTCGGCACCATACTTGTCGGTTTCGTGGTCGGACTGTGGGCGCAGCTTCTCGTCTTTGCGCTCACACTCATCAGCTACAGCGCGCACCTTACAACCTCTTATTACCTCAACTGGGATTCGCTGAACCTCAAGGAAGGCGCGCCACCCGCCACGATGAACCAGTTGTTGGCCATTAGGGCCGGCGGTCTCGTCACCAACGTCATCATCGCCATCGTCGCGGCCCTCATCGGTCGGCTGCTTGGCGTGCTTGTCTCTGCGCCTGCGCGTGACGTAGGCGCAGGATAAAGTCTTTTGCGGTTTTGCGCGGCGGTCGAGGCCGCTATTGACTTGCCGCGCGAATTGCCCTACAAGCTTTGTCACATTCGCAGTGCCCTCGCGCGTGCTATTCGATTAACACAACTTTGGAGGCTTATTCACTAATGAAACGTACGTTCATCATCGCCGCGTTCGCGCTCATGGCCTCGGTCAGCGCGCTCGTCTCGCCTGCCAGCGCTAAATCGGCGCAGAATAAAGAAGCGGATCGCATCGAGACGCGCGACAAGCTGCGCCGCCTGCTCGAAGTGGCCGGGCAAGAGAAAGGGATCAACATCCCCTTCCGCCAAAGCGACAAACAACCCTTCAACTTCATCGGCGTCAAGCGGGACGGACTGACCAATGCAGACCTGTTTGAGATCGTCATCAGCGTCTCGGATCAGCAGACGATCCACTTTCGCGTCTACCCGCACTACAAGGACGGCTACATCAACGTTGACAAGGTGAAGAATAGTTCCGGGTTGATGCGTCTGCTGCTCAATTTCAGCGACCGCAACTTCCTCTACTGGGGCGCGGACGATTCCGGCGACATCTTCGCCGGTTACACTTTCACGCTCGAATCCGGCTTCCCCGCAGAAGCCATCAAGGTCGTACTCTACAGTATCCAGCCGCTCGATCAGTTCGTCGGCCAGATGCGCCCGTTCGTTGACGGCACAAGCGCGCCGCGATAAGACACAAAAGAAGTAGCCAGTAGGCAGTAGCCAGTAGAAGAACGAAATGCTTTTCTACTGACTACTGTCGTTTGCCTTTTGCCTGTTGCCTTCTTAGACTAGCCGCATGCTTCGGGCCGGAATTGTCGGGCTGCCGAACGTCGGCAAGTCCACGCTCTTTAACGCGCTGACCGCACAGACGGCGGCGCTCGCCGCCAACTATCCATTCGCCACCATCGAGCCGAACGTCGGCGTCGTGCCCGTGCCCGACGAACGACTCGAACCGCTCGCCAAGCTCGTCAAGACCAACACCATCGTGCCCGCGACCGTCGAGTTCTTAGACATCGCCGGACTTGTGCGCGGTGCATCGAAAGGCGAAGGTCTCGGCAATCAGTTTCTCGCCAACATCCGCGAGACGGATGCGGTCATACAGGTCGTGCGCTGTTTTGAGGACGAGAACATCGTCCACGTCGAAGGCTCGGTCGATCCGCGCCGCGACATAGAGACCATTCAGATCGAACTTGCGCTCGCCGATCTCGCTGCGCTTGAGCGGCGCCGCGAGCGTGTGCAGAAGACCTTGAAGAGCGGCGACAAACAGGCGCGCGCCGAGATGGACGTGATCGAAAAGATCATGCCTGCGCTCGCAGAAGGCTTGCCCGCACGCACCGTCGCTTTGCACGACAACGAGCGCGCCATCGCCCGCACGCTCTTTCTGCTCACAATGAAGCCGACCATCTACGCCGCGAATGTTGATGAAGCCACGCTCGCCGCGCCCGAAGATAACCGCCATGTCCGCGCCGTCAGCGAGTTGGCTGCGGCGGAAGCGGCCGAGCGTGTCGTCATCTGCGCGCAACTCGAAGCGGAGTTGGTCGAGTTGCCGCCCGAAGATCGCACGAGTTATCTGCACTCGCTCGGCGTCGAGTCGAGCGGCGTGGACGAACTGATCAAGAGCGCGTATCGGCTGCTCGGGCTGATGTCGTTTTTGACGGCGGGCGAGAAAGAGGTGCGCGCGTGGACGACACGGCGCGGCACACGCGCCCCACAAGCCGCCGGCACGATCCACACAGACATCGAACGCGGCTTCATCCGCGCCGAAGTCATCTCCTACGACGACCTCATCCGCGTCGGCTCTTATACTGCCGCCCGTGAGCAGGGCTTATTGAGACTCGAAGGCAAAGACTACATCATGCAAGAGGGCGACGTGGTTCATTTCCGCTTCAACGTCTGAAGGTCATTATCCGCAACTGACAAGGCGTACACACAACCAACAAAGGCTGATTAAAGCACGAGGCTGGCTGTAGAATTGAATCATCCTACAGTTCAGCCTCGTGCTTTACCCGTTGTCGCAGTTCTTTACGGCCGGCCGAACCTAAGCCGGTACTCGATGGAGTTGACGAAGCCGTTGACCATCGTGCGGAAGTCGCTGGGGTGCGCGTTCAGATAGTTGAGCCAATTATTGAAGCCATCGGCTTCAGGATCGCGCCGGAGATAGCCGAGGTATTCGGTGGCGACGAATGCGCCGTTATATTCTTTGGCGTCCACCTCGCTGCTCTCGACAATCGCGCGTAAGACATCGGCGCGCGTCTTTCGGCCCGCCGCCAGATCGTCTTTGAGTTGCTGGCTGTTGGCGACCTGCACGCCGACGTTCGCTTGCAGCATGTCAACGTAGGCGCTGTCGGTCTGCGTGTCGTAGCGCGCGCGGAAGTCGTCGCGGTTGCGGAACTCGACCGTGTAAGCGGCCTTGCCAGCGTTGACCTCTTCGGGCGTCGCGCCTGTGACGCGGCGCAGGTCGCGGATGAACTCCGCGTAAGCGGGCAGACGCCCGAACGCCACGCGGTAGAAGCGATAGACGAAGTAGTGTCGCAGGTCTGTCCCTCGACGCAATCAGCCTCTTGTGTGTTGACGCCGGTGGCTGAGCCGGTCGCCGTGCCCGTCCACATAAGCGACGCGCTTGTAGTCGGGTTGAGCGTGCCCGAAGATGGATTCGCGGCGTACGTGACGAACACAGGTAGCAAGCAGGTTGCGACGAACAGAGCCAAAAGGGCCGGCATAGATAGGCGGCTGCGCTTCGATGTGAGCGCGCGTAAATAATCAAAATGTCTCATTGGTCACTAAAGTCCTTTCACGAGCGACGATCAAGCATGACGACGGCATATTCGGGGAAGCTTCCCGACCTAGCCAAAACAGCAAAAGCGTATGTCTATGCTTAACGGAACACGCGCAAGATAGTGTTCGCGGCTTGAGAAATATTTGAGAGGTTGAGCACAGCGATTCGTCAAACGATCTTTCGCTTGTGATTTTGTTGCAATGCAGTTGCGACCGGCAGCACACGCATTAAGGCGCGGCGGTTAGTCTGTTCAGACTTCTTTGTTGTCCTTGTATCGTGTGATCGGCAATAATTGTGACTGACAAAGCGACGAGAAAGGTGGCCAAGAGATGAAGCAAGCGAAAGTTGCAAATAAGCAAGAGCGCCGGCCGAAGGCTACGCGCACCATCGTCAACCCTGACGCACTAGAGGACCTCAAGCGGCGCGCGGAAGATGTCGGCCTGATTATTCATGCGCGTCAGCCGAAGCCGGCGCAGGGACGTAGGCCAAAGAAGCGCGGACAGAAATAAGCGGCACGCGCGCTTGGCAGACGCGCAGGCGCAGACGGGGATCGCCGCCTCGATGCGTTGATTGATGTGAGCAATCAACAACGCAAAGGACAGAGTTGATTTTTAAGCGAGTCGGATTTGCCTACTCTTGCGCGCGCGCAGAACTCATGAGCGCGGCTCTCTGTAAACGGGCGTGAAAGTGCGTGTGGTGTGTTCGGTGACGCTGGGCACGCCTTCAGGTAGCGTCGGCATGCGCTGTTGCGGTGGCGCGTAGAGTTCTTTGGTGGCCGAGTTTTTTGTGAAGGGCAGTGATAAGTGCCGTCGCTGCGGCGCGACGCCGAGCATGCGCGACAGCAAGCGGATCAGAGAGAAGTCTATGCCGAGCAGCACTAATAAACCCGTTACGCCCAAGCCCGTGATGTTGTCAGGATGAACGCCCCAAGAGGCTAGGCCCGCCAAGCCAATGAACAGGATTGTCAGCCCGAGGATCGTCGTTAGCGTGACGGCTGTGCCGAGCACGCGCACGGGGCTGCGTATATCAACAGGCACGAGTTCTTGTTTGACGACCGGCCCGCTCACAGCCGTGCCGCAGCGATTGCAATAGTTCAGACCCGGCTGGCACTCCGCGCCGCAAGTTTGACAGTACATGAAGCTCCTCTCTCGCCTAGCAAGGTCGCCCGTCAGAGTGCGCGGGCGATGCGACCATCGCAAAGAAAATGCGCTGATGGTTTCGCTTAACCTCAGCGCATCAACGCGCGAATCCCGGCCAGCACCAGATAACCCACGGCCAGCACCACCGCCACTTTAATGAGTAGGATTGCGATCCCGACGGCTGTGACCCACACTAGCCCAAGGGCTGCTCCCACGACTGGAAGGCCAACAAATAATACAAAGAGGCCAAGCAAGAAGATGCCAACAACTCTCCAAACGTCTTTCATCGTTACTACCTCACCTGTTTGATTTCGCTGCCTGCGTCACGCCTCAAAGCCTGCTTGCTGTCTGGCGTGTCTCGCCTTGCTATACGCACGAACGGCGCGGCTCGTTCCAACTAAGACCGGCGTATTCTGCGCGGGCACACAACGCGTCTGAAATGTGCTAAGCTCGTGCCGTTCAAATCCCTTGTGCCAATCAAGCGCCGTCTCGTTTCGTTGCGTTTATGCTGCCACGAAGCGGCGCGCGGAGTCAAAGTTAACTGGTGTTATTCAATGTCGCGTCGTAAAGCCGGGAAGCTATTCGACGAACCGGAGCCGGGGCCGGAAGCGGACGCTTCAGCGCACGCGCCGCTCGCCGAGCGCATGCGCCCGCGCACGCTCGCGGAGTTCGTTGGGCAACAGCAACTCGTCGGCGAGGGACGCATCATGCGTCGCTTGCTCGCGGGCACGGGTGCGCTGCCATCGCTCATCCTCTGGGGCGCGCCGGGCACGGGCAAGACGACGCTCGCGCGCCTGCTCGCACAACGCGACGACGCTGAGTTCATCGCGCTCTCCGCAGTCTTCTCCGGCGTCAAAGACGTGCGCGAGGCGATTGCGCGCGCGCGTGAGAACCGGCGCAGGGGCCAGCGCACAGTCCTCTTCATAGACGAGATTCACCGCTTCAACAAAGCGCAGCAGGACGCATTGTTGCCGGCGGTCGAAGATGGCACGATCACCTTGATCGGCGCGACGACCGAGAACCCTTCCTTCGAGGTCATCGGTGCACTGCTCTCACGCTCGCGCGTGCTCGTGCTCGAACCGCTCGGCGAGCAAGAGATCGAGACGCTGTTGCGGCGCGCTTTGACAGACGAAGAACGCGGCCTCGCCAAGCTGCAACCCGTCATCTCCGATGAACTGCTCGCGCGCCTCGCACGCGCGGCCGGCGGCGATGCGCGCGTCGCCCTCGCCGCGCTCGAAGCGGCCGTCGAATCAACCGCGCCGGATGAACAGGGCGCGCGGCAGATCACAGATGAGACCATCGTCGAGGCTTTGGGGCGTGCGCGTTATGCTTACGACAAAGGCGGCGAAGAGCACTACAACCTCGCGTCCGCGCTCATCAAATCTCTGCGCAACTCGGACGTGAACGCCGCGCTCTACTGGCTCGCGCGCCTCATCGAAGGCGGCGCTGATCCGGTCTTCATCGCGCGTCGGCTCTGCATCCTCGCTTCGGAAGATGTGGGCTTAGCCGATCCGCAAGCGATGTTGCAAGCCTCAGCGGCCGCAGAGATCACGCAACTGATCGGTCTGCCTGAAGCCTTGTATCCGCTTTCGCAAGCCACGATCTATCTCGCCCGCGCGCCCAAGTCGAACGCCGTCAAACGCGCTTACCTCGCCGCCGCCGAAGACGCACGCGAGACAGCGCGCGAACCCGTCCCGCTCCATCTGCGCAATGCTGTCACGCCGCTCATGCGTCGCGTCGGCTATGGCAGCGGCTATCGTTATGTGCACGACGACCCGAACGCGAAAGACGAGATGAAGTGTTTGCCTGAGCAGTTGGGCGATAGGGAATATTTCAAGGATGAATGAAGAACTGTGAGTC
>Ga0209153_1000109_pt1 | contig 41988 bp, 29 predicted proteins | sample GraSoiAngelo_120_FD_185877 | JGI IMG/M metagenome (GOLD analysis project Ga0209153, IMG submission 185877) | Grasslands soil microbial communities from the Angelo Coastal Reserve, California, USA - 14_0919_09_20cm (SPAdes) (version 2) | ecosystem: Environmental > Terrestrial > Soil > Grasslands ... | reverse complement strand
CATTTCTTCGAGGACGTAGCGGTCCCCGACCGCCGTGCGCGCCAGCGCGATGTCCTCCTTTGCGAGAGCGCGCTCCAACCCGAGATTGGACATGGAAGTGGCAACGACGCGGTTGCCTTTGAGCTTGTTCTGCGATTTCAGGAAGCGCGCGACGGCCAGGAGCACGCCATCGCCATTTACGACTTTTCCCGTCTCGCAGACAAAGAGCGCGCGGTCAGCATCTCCATCAAAGGCCACGCCCAACTGCGCTTTTTCCTGAACAACGCGCTTTTGCAGACCCTCCAGATGGAGCGAACCGCAGCCCGCGTTGATATTGCGGCCGTCGGGCGAAACGCTCATCGCTACAACGTCGCCGCCGAGCGCGCGAAACAATTCCGGCCCCAGCTTGTAGGCTGCGCCGTTGGCGCAATCCAGAACGATGCGAAGGCCGCGCAGTTTGGCTCTCGGAATCACTTTTTTTCGCAAAAATTCCAGATACTCCGCGTCTAGGGACTCATCCGCAGAAAGACGCGGCGGATTTCTTGGAGGCGGTTCGCCGCGGTGCTTGAAAATGTCGGCTTCGAGCTCCGCCTCGATGGCATCGGGAAATTTCATGCCTGCGTGGGAGAAAAGCTTCACGCCGTTGTCTTGAAACGGATTGTGCGAAGCGGAGATGACCACGCCGGCTTGAAAGTCGTTCCGGCGCACCAGACAAGCGACTCCCGGGGTCGTGATGACTCCGGCGAAAGAGACCGTGGTTCCGGCTTGCGAGAGGCCAGCTGCAAGAACCGACGCGATGTGCGGGCCGGACTCACGTGTATCTGTGCCAATCAAGACGCGCGCTGAGCCATGCTCGCGCTTGAGGTACCGGCCAAGAGAGCGGCCGGTGGCGTAAAGGGTAGCGTCGTCGAGCGGCGGTGTGCCGGGGATGCCACGAATGCCATCCGTTCCGAACAGTTCTTTGGCCATGAAGAGCAGACCGTTCCTTCAAAGGCCGCGGCGGCAGAAAGGTCGCGGCAGCGGCCTAATTCGTGAGGATAACTTTGCAAGTCTAGCATACAGACCTCGGCGGTTCCGCAAGCCGAAGGGATTGCAGGGATTGCTGCCGGTTTCATAAGGGGACACCGGGAATGAACTTGGAGACCCTGCAAAAAACGCTCCCTCGAACGAAGCACGCACTTGCGTGAATGTGATAACTTGTATTGACAGAGTCGCCCGTGTCCGCCACTGAAACGCCGCCATCACTCGTTCGTCTAACGGTGTCCAGCTTCAGCGCGCGTGTAATCGCTGGCGCTATTATTTTGTTGTTTCTTTATTACGCCGCCGGAGTGGTCATTACCCTGCTGTTTTCCATTTTGCTCGCATATTTCCTCGATCCCGCAGTGGAATTCCTCGAAAGGTTGCGGCTCCCGCGCACGCTCGGCGCCATGGTGACGGTGCTGATTCTCACGGCCGTACTGGCGGCGGTGGGCTACGGACTTTGGACCAGAGCGGCTGATTTCGCGGCGGACTGGCCCAAGTACGGCAGTGTTTTACAACAGGTAACGGCTGGTGTGCGCGGCAAGATCAAAGGAATTGAAGGGCAGGTGTCGCAGATTGCCCCGGCAGAAGGGGCCGCCTCCGGGTCCACTTCTCCTTCGGGGCCGGGTGTGGTGCACACACTAATCCTGCGAGGCATCGGTTCCTTGTACGCGTTATTTCTGGAAGTCACGTTTATGCCCTTCCTGGTGTTTTTCATGCTTGCGGAAAAACGGCAGGTCTGGCATGGGACGCTGCAGCTTTTTCCCGCCTCGCGACGCACTCCGGTCAAGGAGACCCTGGAAGACGTGCGCGACGTTCTGCGGGACTATCTGGCCGGCATGACCGTGGTGACGCTGCTGGTCATCACAGCCAGCAGCCTGTTTTTCTGGGCTCTGGGCATGGAGTTTCCGATCCTGACCGGCATCGTCTCCGGCCTGCTGAACATGGTGCCGTACATTGGCGCGGTGCTGGCGTGGCTTCCGGCTTTTGTGATTGCCCTGGCTAAGTGGAGCAACGTTGGCCAGTTTGCTTTTATCGCCGCCGTGCTCACTGCCATTCATCTGCTGGGCTTGAATCTTGTGGCGCCAAAACTGGTGGGCCACCGTGTTCGTCTAAACGCGGTGGCCATTACCATCTCGCTTCTATTTTGGGGATGGGTGTGGGGAGGGATGGGTCTGGTTCTGGCCATTCCGATCACCGCCACGCTGCGCGTGATCTGTGACCACACCGAGTCATGGAAGCCCATCGGGCGCTGGCTGAGCGATTGAAAGCACTTTTTTTGCATCGCGCCCTTTTGTCATTGAGGCTCGCAGCTTCCTTGTGCATGTTGTTGTGTTTTTTGCCTCATTTTGCTCGGTACCATCCCCCCTTGCCTGGGGCTGCAAAGGCCGTCAAGCCGTAGTCGCAAAACCGTAGAGACGATTACCGCTTGCAGTGCAAGAGGGGCATGGTAAAATTTCGAGCCGTAAGGATGCGAACACGCTCGCATCATCAAGCTCGCCTGCGGCCCCGGTCCTCTCGGCAGCAGCAATTGCCTTTTCCTGACAACGTCTTCCCCGTTCCGCAAGACGCCCGTGATTTGCTGGCTCATCGACCGGCCCGGGAGCATTTGCTAGCGGCTCTTCTCAAGTCCTCGGAGGAGGCGGTGGTGGCCGTGTCCCCCGATGGAACGATCGACACTTGGAGCGTGGGGGCAGAACGCCTCTACGGCTACACCAGCAAAGAAATGCTTGGGCAATCCCTGACCCGGCTTCTTCCCGTTTACGAGGCACTTCGGTTGGAGCAGCTTCTCTCTCAAACAGGGGACGCGGGGCACCCGGTGGAGCTCGTTGAACGCCTGCACAAGAATGGCTCGCGGATTCTTTTGGCCATCCGCCGCAGTGTAATTCGCTGCGATAAGGAGCGAGCGGAAGGAATTTTAGAGATAGCACAAGCACGGAATCCTCATGACGCTTTCTGGTTGCCGGAGGAGGCTCCTATTCGCCGGCTGATGGAGCAGGTGCCTGGCCTTTTGTGGACCACGGACCGAAATCTGAAAATTTTCACCCACTGGGGCAGCGGGCTACCAGCCGCAAAGATTCGTCCCGGTTCCCTTATAGGGCGCGACGTTCGCGAATTTTTGGGTGTGGCTGACCCTCATGCCACGCCCATTGCCGAGCATGATTCCGCTCTGTGCGGTGTCGTTTCACACTTGGAATACGCGTGGAAAGACAGCGTGCTGGAGCTCCGCGTAGGACCCCTACGCTCCGCTTCCGGCCAAATCATCGGATGCTTGGGTGCCGCTGTGGACATCACCGATCGCAAAAGATCGGAGGAGCAAGCGCATTACCTGGCCCGCCATGATGGCCTGACAGGTTTGGCGAACTACCGCGAATTCATGGACCGCCTGGAGAGCGAGGTGCACCGTTCCGAACGCAGCCAGCGCTCCTTTACGCTGTTGCTTCTCGACCTTGACGAGCTCAAACGCATCAATGACCTTCAAGGCCACTTGACGGGAAACCGCGCTCTTCGCCGTTTGGCAGGCGTCATGAATGAACACTGCCGTTCGACAGACCTTGCCGCCCGTTATGGAGGCGATGAATTTGCCGTGATTTTAATCGACTCCGACCGCGGGATGGCCGAGCACGTCGCTCGGCGCATCGAACAACGCTTGCGCTCCGATCAAGAAACGCCCGAGCTCCGAGTCAGCATCGGAGTTGGCGTTTATCCTGATGATGGGAGAACGTCTGCGGAACTCATTGAGGCTGCCGACCAGCGCCTTTATCGCCGCAAGGAGGATCTGAAACAGCTCCGCGTTTCCGCCTCCTAAGGGCTTCCAAGCCACGCACGCTTCGAAAAATTGGCTCCACTTAAATAACTACGCCGCGCGGCGTTGTGAATACCAAGCCGGTCTCGGCAGGCAGCTCCATGTCTTTCCTGCCGGTGCCGCGGCTCCCGCAGTTCCCGCCCCGGCAGAGGATGACCCTCGAGCGAACCGCGCGCCTGGCGCTAACTAAAGGTGAAATACCAGTTCGTCGGAGCCGGAAGATTTCGGTTCCACATAAAGATTGTCAATCAACCGCGTTTTGCCGATGAACACGGCCAGAACTATGTAGCATGCGCGGTTCACCCGCACCACTGGCTCAAAGCTCTCCGCATCCACGATTTCCGCATAATCGACCGCCGCCAGCCGCTCGGAGTCAAGCTTGCGCCGCAATGTGTCTTGCAGGTGGGGCGCGTCACGGCTTCCCGCCTCCATTTCCTTCTTCGCAGCTTCCAGCGCGCGAGACAAGACGGTGGCGGCTTTGCGCTGCTCGGGATTCAGATAGACATTTCGGGAGGAAAGCGCCAACCCGTCGGGTTCACGAACAATCGGGCAAACCACAATCTCGGAATCGAGATTCAGGTCGCCCGCCATTTGCATAATGATCCGCGCCTGCTGCGCGTCTTTCCTCCCGAAATACGCGCGATGCGGCTGGACAATCTGCAGCAGCTTCATCACCACGGTGGTGACGCCGCGAAAATGCCCCGGTCGCGACTTGCCTTCGAGCCTTTCGCTGAGTCCCTCCACGTAGACATAGGTCGAAAAATCTTTTGGATACATCTCCGCAGCTTCCGGCACAAACAGCGCCTCCACACGGCCGCGTTTCATTTTTTCGCAGTCGCTTTCGAACGTCCGCGGATACTTTGCGAAGTCTTCGTTTGGGCCAAATTGCTTGGGGTTGACGAAAATCGAAGCGCACAGAGGAGAGCATTCCCGTTTCGCTCTCGCGATCAAGGAAGCGTGGCCCTCATGCAGAGCACCCATGGTCGGAACCAGCCCGATGATGCGGTTCTCGGCGCGCGCCTGCCGCGCCTTCTCCTTCATCCACGCAATCGTTCGGATGATTTCCACGAAAGGAATACAAAAACTATGCGCCGGCTGCCGCCGACCGCTCGCGGTAAAAGTGCATCAGGTCGGTCAAGACGGGCTCTGCGTCGAGCTGCCGCAAAAGCGTGGTTACCTGTCCTCGATGATAAGTCCCGTGGTTAACTAGGTGCTGCATCGATTGCCAAAGCGGATTCTTGTACACGCCAAATTTCAGCGTTTTGTACTCAATCTTGCGATCGAGGTCCGCCTGGGTCAGGCCGTGCACAAAAGTCAGCAACCTCGGCTCAAATTCGCTCCAGCCTTCCTTGAGCGTTTTTGCGTCCTTAAATGGGGTCGCGTCGGGTAGCGAAGACGGCGAGCGGCCCTGAAAACGTTCGAGCCACACCCATTCTGCTCCGAAGATGTGTGCGAGCGTATCCCGAACCGAGCCGAAGCTCGAACCCATGGGCTTCAGAAACTGCTCCGTCGTGAGCTTGGAAGCAGCTTGTAACTGCCGGTGATTTGCCCAGGCGTTGTAATCATAGAGTATACGCATCTCTTCCGGTGTCATGATTCCTTTCTCTCCTTACCGTGCCATTGGCTATGCCGTTAGAGGGCGCCGTCGCCGAAGCGTTTTGCGCTCTGAATGTTGCGTCCAAGCGAAGAACAGGCTTGTAGGTTTTTTTACCAGTCGCCGTCGATATTGACCGGCGCTTCCTTCTCTTCCCTGGCCACATGCGGTGCATGATAAGACTCCGCATCAGAAGGAAATCCGCCGGTGCGCACGTCCTCGCAATACCGGCGCACCGCGCCCGAGATGATTTCTCCGACCTGCGCATATGGCCGCGCGAATTTCGGCAGCGGCGTGAACGTCAGCCCCAGAATGTCGTGCAGCACCAACACCTGGCCGTCGCAGTCCGGCCCGGCGCCGATGCCGATGGTCGGAATGCGCGATTCGCGCGTAATCTGAGCCGCCAGTTCGCGTGGCACCGCCTCCAGCACCACGGCAAACGCGCCCGCGGCTTCGACCGCGCGCGCATCTCGAATCAAATGTTCCGCCGCATCGGGCGTTTTTCCCTGCACGCGATAACCGCCCAGGGCGTTCAGCGATTGCGGCGTCAACCCGACATGCCCCATCACCGGGATTTCCGATTCGGTGAGCCGCGCGATCAGCTCTAAGCGCCGCTCGCCGCCCTCTATCTTCACCGCTTCTGCTCCAGCTTCCTTTACGAAGCGCACCGCATTGCGAAGCGACTCTGCCGTGTCTGTGTGATAGCTGCCGAAAGGCATGTCCGCCACCAGCAATGCGCGCCGCGTGCCCCGGCGCACAGCGCGTGTGTGATGGAGCATGTCTTCGAGAGTCACGGGCAGTGTGCTTTCGTATCCAAGCGCCACCATGCCTACGGAGTCGCCCACGAGAATCACGTCCACGCCCGCTTCGTCGAGCAGCCGCGCGGTCGGATAGTCGTACGCGGTCAAACAAGTGATTTTTTCCGGTCTGGAGTAGGAACCCACAGCGCGGATCTTCCGCTGCAGGAGGTCGGGAACAGTGACTTTGCCGTTCCCAGGATTAGAAACGACACTCATCTTGGCCTCCGGTGCCGCTCCTTCACTTCAGAACTTCAGGATGCGGCCCTGCACCTGTCTCGCCAAGAATAACAAATTGTGATGCGTAGCTCCAGAAAATTTGATGCATCAACGCCGAATGTCGACTAGGTTCCGGAAACCTCACGTGCGCCGAACACTGGCCGCGGAGCCCAACAGCGCTCCTGCACGCGCTGCTGCTGAAACACTTCTGGGGCGCGAAACGGGCAAACCTCTCCTTCGAGCGCCCGGGCGAACATTCGCCTTGACAAGGCTGACAAGGCCCTGTACTTTACATTATAAAGTACTTCACGGAGGTTGCCATGAACCACGCGGCTAGCCCGTCCAAACTCTTCGCTCTCGCCCTGTCGGAATGGCTGCTCGTTTTGCCCGCCGCCGTGCTTCTCGCCCCCGCTGCGCTGCGCTTTATGCAACCGCGCCAATATGAGCCCGCGCGAACCAGTTGGGCCATCCTTGAGTGGGCCAGTAGACACATCTCGCGCGCCGATGCAGCCCTCCTTTTTCTTGGCTTGCCGGTGATTGCCGTGGTTCTAGGGTGCGCCGCTCTTCTGTCCTTGTGGCGCCGCGATGAGACTCTTCGGCAGGACCTGAGTGCGGCCCTTCGAAGCCTTCGTCGGCATTTGCCTGTCGCGATCCTGGGAAGCGGGACGCTGCTGGCCGCCGCGATTCTTGCCGCAGTCGTTGCTCACATCATTACGGACTGACCACAGCTTCAGAGACGGATCCTCTTTCATTCGTTCTTTCGAGCGGTTTTTTCTTATTTACCGCTGGCTAACGCTTCTGCGGCGCCTGCGCCCGGCCTTTCCACTGGCCGCCGCGGCCAAGCCAGTAGCGCACGGCGGAAACACACGTCGCGTAGGCGTAGAAAAGCGCGGCGATAGGAACCGTCAGCGCCCAGGTCCACGACAAATCGTAAAACTTCACGGTCGGCAGAAAAGACGCGGCCATCAATGCAACGGTCGTGTCCACGAGCAGCCAAGCTTGTCCGGGATATTCAAAAAAGAGCACCCACGGAAGCAAATAGGTGATAACCAGCCACGCCAAAGTACCGAGGAGCAGGAGGAAGGAATAATGGAGCTGCGTGAACGCCGTGCGGGCAATCATGTCCCGCAATTCCCCAAGGGTCGCGCAGCCGCGCAGACTCCGACTCTTACGCGTCACTCCCAGCCAGACTTTTCCGCCGCTTTCTTTCACGGCGCCCGCCAGGGCGCAATCGTCAATGACTTCGTTGCGAATTGTGGCCATCCCGCCGATGCGTTCCAGCGCTGTCCGCCTCAATAGAATGCACCCGCCTGCCGCCCCGGCCGTGCGAGCCTTGGGATCCGCCACCCAGTTTGGCGGATAGAGCATCAGGAAAAAATAGAGAAAGGAGGGTATGAGCAGCCGTTCCGGGAACGTTTTCGCTTGAAGCAACGCCATCCAAGAGGCCAGATCGAATTCACCGTTTGTCGCGCGGGAGACGAGCTCGGGGAGGGTCTCCGGTGCTTGGGTGATATCCGCATCGACAAACCAAAAATACTCTGGCGCCTTCCCTCGGGCAGCTGCAACTCCTTCATTCATGGCCCACACTTTCCCGGTCCAGCCGGGAGGAAGCTCTCCTGCCGAATGCACGGTGACCTTTCGCGCCGCCCCGGATTCTTCCGCCGCTTTCCGCGCCAGCTCGGCCGTCCCGTCGCTGCTGTGATCATCCACGACAACGATGGAAAAGTCGCCGGCATAGTTCTGCTTGGCCAAAGAAATGACGCAGCGCGTGATGGTCTGCTCTTCGTCGCGAGCCGGAACGATCGCCACCACGCCGGGCCAACGCTGGAGTGCCTTTGGTTCAGTCGTGTCTTCGTGTACCTGCCAGAAATTTCCGCGAAGAAAGAACAGATACAACCAGATGGCAAAGGGGACGGCGGCGACGAGCGTTGGCGTCAGAGACACCTACTATTGTGCAACGGATTCGGTCCGGGCGACATGCGTCTCAGGTTTTTGGCGGGTAATCCGTTTTCCGTAGAAAAGATGAATACCGACTTCAAGACCATTTTCACTTAGAACTTAAGACTGCTTCAAACTCAAGACTTACAACTGTCTATGCCAGATCTTCCCTGCGAATGGGCAAACGGCGAAGGCGCTTGCCGGTGGCGTTGAAAATGGCGTTGCAGATCGCGGGCGCAACCACTGGAACGGTCGGCTCCCCGATCCCCGTGGGCGCTTCTGTGCTCGGCACGATGTAAACCTCGATGGGCGGAGCCTCGTTCATACGGATCATGGCATAGTCGTTGAAATTGGATTGCACGACACGCCCGCCCTCGACGGTTATAGCGTCCTTGACCGTGGCCGTAAGAGCATAGATTGCGGCGCTTTCGACTTGCGCAAGGACGCCGTTGGGATTCACGGCGCGTCCGCAATCCACGGCGCAAATAATCCGCTTCACATCGTAGGGAGCGCTCGAAGCGGAAACCTCCGCGACGGCGGCCACATAACTGAAGAACGAGTAGAAGCCGGCGATGCCGCGGCCCTGCCCTTTCGGAAGCGGCTTGTTCCATCCAGCTTTCTCTGCCGCGAGTTGCAAAACACCCTTCAAACGCGCGGTATCGAGCGGGTGATAGTCTTCCCGGCCTTCTCCAAACTGCGGAATCTTGCGTGAGTCGCCAATGAGCTTGAGGCGAAACGCAAGCGGATCCTCCCCGGCAGCGTGCGCCAACTCATCCACGAAACTTTCCATAACGAAACCGCTGCTCGAGTGCTCGACCGAACGCCACCATGCGCGCGGCGCGCTGGAATGTGCAAGCGTATACTCGATACGAATATTCGGCGTTGTGTAAGGAATCGTCGCGCCCGTGCCAAATTCACCCATTCCCGGATCATTTTCGCCCTTCTGGCTCCACTTCGCCGCAATGGAGGTGGACGTCTGGAAATGCTTATAAGCGAGAAGTTTTCCATCGTTATCGAGAGCGCCCTGCAATCTGTGATAGGAAGCGGGACGATAGAAATCGTGTTGCATGTCGTCTTCGCGCGTCCACAAGACCATCACGGGCTTGCCTGCGATTTTGGCAACCTGCGCCGCTTCCATCACGAAATCCGCCTGGTAACGCCGCCCAAACCCTCCCCCCATCAGCGTGGTGTGCACAGTGACTTTTTCTGGGGGAAGCTTTGCCGCTTCCGCGATCACGGCTTGCGCCCACTGTGGCCCTTGCGAAGGCACCCACGCTTCCGCGCTGTCCGGCCGGATGTGCACGGTGCAATTCATGGGCTCCATGCAAACGTGGGCGGCAAACGGCAGTTCGTAGATGGCTTCCACTTTCTTGGAAGCAGCTTCGAGCGCCGCATTGGCGTCGCCCTCGTTGCGAAGAACGCCTCCGGGCTTGGCAGCGTTGGCTAAAAATTGATTGCGCAACTCCTCGCTGGATTCCTTCGCTGCAGCGCCTTCCTCCCACTTCACTTCCAGCGCTTTGCGTCCTTCGATCGCCGCCCAGGAATCCTCCGCCAGCACGGCGACGCCGCCCGTTGTGGAAGCGCCGCGGCCGCTGGTCTTGATCTCAAAGACGTCGCGTACGCCGCGCACCGCTTTGGCTTTCCTAGCATCGAAGGAAGCCACTTTCCCTTCGAACACCGGACAGCGCGCAATCACCGCGTAGAGCATCCCATCTACGCGCGAGTCGATGCCGAATTTGGCCTTGCCGCTGGATTTCGCCGCCGTATCCAGCCGATGCATGTCCCGGCCCACAATCGTGAAGTCGTCGGAATTCTTGAGCGGCACTTTGTTCAGATTGGGAATCGGAAGCTTCGAGGCGTCGACGACCAATTCGCCGAAACGCAAGGAACGCTCCGGGTGGCCGTGAACCACGAAGCCGTTCTTCGCTTTGCAAGTATCCGTGCCGACGTCCCACCTCTTTGCGGCGGCGGCGATCAGCATTTCGCGCGCCGCGGCGCCGGCTTGGCGCAAAGGCAACCACGACCCGGCAACGCTGCCGCTGCCGCCGGTCCCGAGGTCATAAATCTTAGGATTGGTGGGTGCCTGCTCGACGTGCACCTGCTTCCAATCCACGCACAACTCCTCGGCAAGAATCATCGGCAGGGACGTGTAGACACCCTGGCCCATCTCCGATTTTCCCAGCAGCAGAGTGACGCGATCATCCGCCGTGATCCGCACCCACGCGTCAAAAGGATTGGGAGTCTTCTCCTCCTGATCCTTAGCTTGATCGGCAAACGCGCGAGCAGTCACGTGGAACCCAATCACCAGCGCGGCGCCACTCCTAGCGCTTTTCTTCAGGAAGTCACGGCGGTTTACGACGGGAGCAGTTGTCATGGGACACCTCGGAGCAAATTGTGAGAGCCGTTCGGGAAAACTATGCCGCCGAATGAGCCTTGCCGGCCATCGAGGACGCGGCGCGGTGAATGGCTTTGCGGATGCGCTGGTAAGTGCCGCAGCGGCAAATGTTGCCACTCATGGCATCGTCGATGTCCGCGTCGGTGGGGTTGGGTTTCTTTGCAAGCAACGCCGCCGCGGACATGATTTGTCCGGATTGGCAGTAGCCGCACTGCGGAACGTCTTCTTCCATCCAGGCTTTCTGAACGGGATGGCGGCCATCGGCGGAAAGCCCTTCAATGGTCGTGACTTTCTTGCCCGCCACGCTCGAGATCGGCGTGATGCACGAGCGCGTGGCTTCGCCGTTGATGTGAACGGTGCACGCGCCGCAAAGCGCCATGCCACAGCCAAATTTCGTGCCGGTCATATTCAGCGTGTCGCGAAGCACCCAGAGCAGAGGCATATCCGGGCTGACATCGACCGACTGGGACTTGCCATTCAACGTGAACGTGATCGCCATGGGGACCTCCTAGAGCAGGGACATATGCTACACCAACTGAATCCGCAATCGGAAATGGGCGAAATACCGTTAACTTCAGGCGAACTGCCATCCGCAACGGGTGAACCGCCCAAAATCAAAGTGACCACCTTCCGGTGAAACTTCTTATCCACATTAAAGCCGTGGGTCATAGCTTCCTAGCATGTGCGCCCCCAGGAGCCAGCCGCAACAAGTCCGCCCACGGGGTGATGCCGCGCAACGAGAGGCGCAAAAACGGCCGCCATTGCTGAGCCCGATCACGATAACGCGATCGCGGTCCAGAAAGTCGTACTTCCAGAGCATCGAATGGCGCCTCCATAACCTTCCAGCTCACTTTGAAAACACAGCTAGCCTCCTCACGCCCCGGCACACCGAAATGCCCTTGTTTTCAGGCGTTGGGCTAGTTGAGAGGTGAGCAGGCTAGTTCCCTGCGACGGCCGCAGGTCTCGGTGGAGCTTGCGGCGCTAGGGGCGGTTCCGGCTCGACGCCACGCCATCCCACGGGACGGCCATGCACAGCTTCCTTCACGGAACGAAACAGCACCACGTACATCAACTGGCGGTAATAGAAGCGCTGCAGAAGCACGGGAACGAGCAGAGTCCAGTCTTCCTTGCGCTCGAGGGCGAAGGCGAGAACACAGGTCAAAACGTCAATCAGCAGGAAGCCGATGAAGAAAAACACGGAGCGCATCAGATCGCCGGTGGTCGCGTGGATGGTCGGCAGCCAGGAGAGTTGCAGCTTTTCGAGCGCCCAGAGCCCCACCGACCACAGGAACAATAAATCGATCAGCGGGGAGATGAGCGGAAGCACCAGCTGAAAAACGAAGATGTTCGGCAACGCGATCCACCCCAGGGTGCCGTACTTCCAACGGAAAAGCATGCTGCTATGTTTCCAAAAGGATTGCAGCGTGCCAAAAGTCCACCGGAAACGCTGCCGGATGAGCTGGCCGGCCGTTTCCGGAGCTTCGGTCCACGCGATGGCCTCTTCGTCGTAGCCGATGCGCCAGCCTACGCGGCGAATCGCAATGGTGAGGTCGGCGTCCTCGGCCACCGTATCCGCAGTAATGCCGCCCGCGGCTTCGATGGCTTGTTTGCGCCATGCACCGAGCGCGCCGGGGACCACGGTGATGCAGTTCAAAAGGTCGAAAGCGCGCTTTTCCATGTTCTGGCTAGTGATGTATTCGAGCGCCTGCCAGCGCGTCAGCCAGCGCGAACGATTGCCCACCTTCACGTTGCCCGCCACCGCTCCTACCGTGGGGTCCGCAAAATGCCGGACCAGCTTGCGAATGGCATCGGGTTCAATTTCCGTATCCGCGTCGATGGTCACCACAATGTCGGTCTGCGCATGAGACAGGGCGACATTTAACGCCGCCGCTTTCCCGCGGTTCACCTGGTGAATGATGCGTACGCGCGGGTCGCGTGCAAAATGCCGGTCCAACAGTTCTCCCGTTTTGTCTGCTGAACCGTCATTCACCACCACGACGTGAAGATCCGGATAGTCCGAGAGCAGCACGGAATTCACCGTTTGTACAATGACGCTTTCCTCGTTGTGTGCGGGAATCAGCACCGTCACGCCCGGCAGCGGCTCGCGAATATCAGGCCGGTCCGGGCGCAACTTTTCGATGAACGCCAGAATGCCGATGATCAGCGTGCGGCCGCCCACAAGAACAATCCCTAGAATAAACGTGACCGTGATGGCCACCCAAAACCAGTGATAAATGCCGAAGATGAAGCCGTCCGCGCGCGCCTCAAATTGTTCCTGGGGCGAAAGTGGCAACATCACCTGGGCGCGCGTTTTGCCAATCAACTCGGGCACGGATACAAATTCATATCCCTGGGCGCGCAGCGCGTCGATCAACCGGGGGAGGGCGCTGACCGTTTGGCTGCGATTCCCGCCGCCATCATGCAGAAGCATGATGTTTCCCTCAGGCGCCTCGCTCAAGGCGTTCTCCACGATGGCTGCCGCCGGCAACGAAACGCCTGGGGCAATCTGCTTCCAATCGTGCGGATCTACTCTCTGGCCGACGATGATGTAGCCCATCTCTTGCGCCGTCGGAAGATGCGAAACCTCCTCGGCGAACTCCGGCTGATGATCAATTCCATAAGGCGGCCGGAAAAGCAGGGGCTTGGCGCCGACCACACTTTCGATCAGGCGCTCGGTGAGGTTGAGCTCCCAGCGAATTTGTGTGTTCGACAGGTTCGGGCTCTCCCAGTCCGGATGCGAGTACGTGTGATTTCCGATTTCGTGCCCTTCGGCGTATTCCCGCCGCAGCAGTTGCGGCCACTTGTTCGCGGACAAACCGATCACGAAGAAGGTCGCCGGGACTTTCTTTTCCTTCAGAACATCCAGGATTTTTGGCGTCCAGGTCGGATCCGGGCCGTCATCAAAAGTGAGGGCAAGTTTCTTCTTCGCGGCGCCGATCTGGTCGATGTGATAGGAAAGCGGATAGGCATCGTATTTTTCACTGGTAATCAGGTCGCTCGGCGAATCGTAAGTAAAGCTGCGGTGGCCGCGTTTCGGGGTATCCAGGAAGTGCCACACGTCGCCATCGCCTTCCAGGATCAAGTCCGGTCCTGGCGGAAGGTCTTCGATCTTCTGGCGGATGGCATCGTTGGGTCGCGTGGCGTCCCAAATCGGCCATAGCGAAGTATCGGCGGAGCCCAGCCGCCACAATGCCGTGCCCTGCACTCCCATACGCTCGCTCGCGCGGAGCTCGTTGTAGGCCGTCACCGCATCGAGCATCCACACCTGGTGCACATGATTGTGCTCGTCGTAATAAGAGTAGTGCGGATTCAGCGAGGGAGAATCGAAATCCACCTGCGTTTCGGACTCAAAAGCATGAAGCAGGGCTTCCTGGATGCTGAGGGGCTGCGCGGCCTCGTGGGTTTTCTGCCCGTTATCCGACCAGTCGTACGCGTAGCTGCCCACGGCGACGATAAGCTTCCTCGGCGGCACGACCTCCCGGATTTGGCGCAGGTTCTCCACATACCAGTCTTGGGAGGCAATGGGACCTGGCGGTGAAGTCTGCCAATGCTCGTCGAAGTTAAACAGCACGATGGCGTCGCACTGCTTGGCGAAGAATCCGTAGTCATAGGCGTCGTCTCGCGCGGGGAGGGCGAGCATCAGCTTTAGCCCGACCGCATGCAGTGCTGCACCCAGTTCTGCCGCGAATTCCCGGTAATGCGCCTGGCTCGTGTCCGGAACTTCCTCGAAATCGACGACGATGCCGGCTTCGTGGGATTGCACGGCGAATTGCGTCACATCGCTCACCAGCTTCTGCCGCGACGCGGGGCTGGCCAGCATGTTCACCATTTCCGGGATGCGCCAATGTACGCCGTCGTAGTTGTTCAGCAGTGCCATCATCGGCAGTTCGACCGGGGGATTCAGAGACTTCATCCATTGGTGCAACTCATCTTGTTTCAGGATGGCTACCGCTTCCGAAGGAGAAGCTTTGACGCGATTCTGCCCGTGCTCGTAATCCACGATGGTCAAAGCGCCGTTGGCGCTCACGGCGTGAAGCTGCTCGGGAATCAGCAGGTCGATTTCCCGGTAATGCTTCTTTAAAGAAGCGAGGCTGTTGGGGTCCCAACTCACGAAAAACGCGGCGCGCAGGGGATCGTAGCTGGCGGGCACCGTCCCGATGTTGGCCACGCGGCGCCTGCGGCCCTCGCGCACGGGCAGCTTCTTCTTTGTTTTCAACGCGTGGTAGCCGAGCTTGGTGTCCGGAAGCAAGCCCGCTGGCAAATCGACGCTCACCGCGATGGTGATGAAAAAATACACCAGCAGCAAAGTGAGCACCACTCCGCTGATTTCCAGCACACGCCGAGTGCGGCGCCAGCGCACACGCTCCGCGTCGTAAAAGATCGGCCTTCGTTCTTTCATTGAATCTGCTTAGCTCTTCGGGATGGCGGCGAACGCGGCTCCTCACTGGGGGAGCCTTTCCGCGCGATTCCGCCCCCTCTATTGTAAGATGCGTTTCGCCGATGAAGCGAATTTTCTCGAACACGGTTTTCGCCTTGGTAGTAGGGCTGGGCCTGCGCTTGTTTTTCGTGCTGGAACTTCCCACCAACTCGGGCGACACCGTTTTTTACGAGCAGATCGCTACAAACTGGCTCCGGCACCACGTCTTCGCCATGAACGTGCAAGGGGCTGTCACTCCCGTGGATATGAGAATGCCCGGGTATCCCGGGTTCCTTGCCCTGATCTACGTGCTCACCGGCCGAGGGGGAGAATCCGCGCGCCAGCGGGTCATGCTCGCGCAAATTGTCGTCGATCTCCTCGGCTGCCTGGTGATCGCACGACTCGCCAAGATTTTGGCTTGTGCTTCCGAAAACGAAGCACGGAGCGGGAAGGCGTATACCGTTGCGCTTTGGCTGGCGGCGCTCTGTCCTTTCACGGCGAACTACACCGCCGTGCCGCTCAGCGAAGTTTTCGCCTGTTTGTGGACCGGGCTTGCGTGTTGCATCCTTGCGGTGGCACTCGGCAGAGTGAAGAAGCCGGATTTCCTCGTCAGCGGATGCCACCTGCCCTTGAGACCTCACATGTCCCCTGTGCAATTGACCGGGAGCGTGGAGCGCGCGGCTCTGGGTGCAGGACTGGTCGCGGGGGTGGGTGCCTTATTTCGTCCGGAAACTCCCATTCTGTTGATCGCCGCCGCGGTCGTGTTCGCCGCATTGTTGTTTCGTCTTCATGAATTCGTGCGCTGGTTCTGGGTCACCGGAGCGATGCTCATCGGCTGCCTGGTGGTTCTGTCTCCCTGGGCTTTGCGCAACCTGCGCACTTTTGGCGAAGTCCAGTTTCTCAACCCGAAATATTCCACTCTTCCCGGGGAGATCGTTCCTTACGGCTTCATGGCTTGGGAGAAGACCTGGCTGTACCGCGTCCGCGATTGTTATCTGGTTCCCTGGAAACTGAATGACGAGGCCATCAATGTCCACGACATCCCCGCGAGGGCCTTCGATTCTCGGGAAGAAAAGCAGCGCGTCGCGGACATTCTCGAACAGTACAACGAAGACCTGACGCTGACGAAAGAAGAGGACGATGCCTTTGGCAAAATCGCGCGTGAACGCGTCCGCCGCCATCCGCTTCGCATCTTTGTTTGGATTCCTGTTGCGCGTGCCGTGGTCATCTGGTTTAGCCCGCGCATCGAGCTCCTGCCGATTTCCGGCGACGTCTTTCCTTTGGCGCAGAAGTTCGACGAGGATCCGGCAGATCAAGGATTCACGGTTTTGCTCTTCTTCCTGAACCTTGTTTACCTAAGCCTGGGAGTCTGGGGCGCCGTGAAACTCTGGCTTTCCCGGGACCGCCAAACGCCGGATTGGCGTAGTTCCGAGGCCCGCTCCACCGAGGACCCAGACGCCCCGACCGTCGACCCAGGCGCCGCTCGGGTGCTGCAAGGGTCTGGCGTTCCCGGGATCGCCAATCGCCGGATTGGCATAGTCGACCCCGCAAGCGCCGCCGTCCGCCCCATCGTTGCGTTCTTCCTGCTCTTCTTTCTGCTCCGTACCGCCTTCCTCACCACTCTAGAAACTCCCGAGCCGCGCTACGTCCTCGAATGCTTCCCCGCCCTCATCGCGCTGGCCGCCCAACTGTTCTCTAGCAAACCCGCTTCACTCACCCGAGACGCCCCTATCTTTCATCGGTCGGTTCGGGGTGAATCGTGACGCGGTGGATTTGCTGGAACTTTTCCTTTACGCGGTCTTCCAAGGCGGCGGTCACATCGTGGACTTGCGTGATGGGCAGCTCGCTCTTCATGGTGCAGTGGCAGGAAACCAGGATATGTTGCTCCACCTGCCTCACGCGGACGTCATGGCAATTCACCAGTTCATCGAATTCCAACCTCAGCCCGTTCAGAAAGTTCTCAATGGCTTTCGCGAGCTGGTTCATCTCCCCGAGGCCGGAGTCGGGCGTGGCGATGTGGTGCCCCAGGGGCTCGATGTGAATGTTGACGTCCATCGCTCCACCGCGCAGTTCGCGAATCTTTTCCTCCAATTCGCTGGCCTGGCGATGGGCTTCGCGGAGGCTCAGATTATCGTCCACTTCCAGGTGCAATTCGATGAAAAGGCGGCCATCCTGCTGCGACGCGCGCACTTCGTGAATCGCCAGCCCCATGCGCTGCGCCACCGCGCGAATCGCCTCGAAAAGATGTTCGCCCACAGGCGCGCGCGGCTCGACGTGCACCATCACGTCGGAAGGAACAATCTCGCTGACGCGCTTTTCGATGGCCTCGGTCAGCGCGTGTACCTGCTCGAGACTCGCGGTGCGCGGCACACTGACCGTGGCGTCCACAAAATGCCGGTTGCCCGCGCGGCGCACGCGCACGCGCACCACGTCCAGCACGCCCTCCATGCGTTCCAGGGCCAGGGCGATCTCGTGTTGCAAGCCCTTCGGGGCGGCGTCCAGCAGCGCGTCCATCGTGCGCCGGCCCAGTTGCGAGCCGACCCACAAGATCACCGCCGCGACCGCCAGGCCCGCGAGCGCGTCCGCGTAGATCAGCCAGGGCAAATTCCACGTTTCGCCGGCCCATACCAGCCCGATCCCAATGATGACCACCGTGGTGCTCCAGACGTCGGTCGAAAAATGCAGCGCGTCGGCTTCCAGGGCTTCGCTTGAAAACTTCCTGGCAGCATGCCGCAGGGCTCGCGCGCGAGTGAGATCGATGCCCAGCGCGATGAGCAACACCGAGAGCGCCAGCACGCTCGGCTGGATGTGCACGCTGCGGAAAAACATGCGATCAAACGCTTCGTAAATGATGTACAGGGCGGTCAGCGCCAGCAAGCCGGCCTCGACGAACGCGGAAAAATTCTCAAACTTCCCATGACCATAGAGGTGCCGCTCATCGGCAGGCAGGTCCGACATGCGCACCGAAAGGAAGGTGATGATCGCGGCAATCAGGTCCAGGCCGGAGTGCAACGCTTCGGAAAGCACCCCAAGGCTTCCCGTGCGGACGACCAGAAAAGTCTTTAAACAAACTAAAAGTGCGGCGGAGCCCACGCTCAAGAGCGCAGCGCGCTTCTTCTCCCGCGCTTCCTCGATTGGAGCGGCCGTTTCCATCGAGGAACTAGACTACCTCAGATTTTGGTTTCCTTAAGCGCAACGGCAAGCACGAACGCAAGAACGACACGCAATCCAGTGGGCTTATTTCGCTGCGGTCATAGGGGGCGGAGGAAGCAGCGCAAGCCGTTTCGCTTCGGCGCGTTCGCCGCGCACTTCGACTTCGTCGAAGAGCAACGACGGCGCGACCACCGAAGCAGGCAAGCTCGCCCCAGGTTGCGCCGATCCAAAGGCGCTGAGCGCGGTTCCCGCGAAGCCGTTTGACTGGCTTTGCATGTAATGGAAGACAAAATCATCGTTGCCGATGCCGGCGATATTCCGCAGCGCGCGTGTGCTCAAACCGATGATGCGGGCCCCCCGAACAATTTCTTCGCGCCCGCTGTCCGGATAAATGCGGTAGACAATGAGCGGCAAGCGGTCGCCCGTGCCGGCGCCGCCGCCGAAGCTCGCCAGCAGTTCGGAAAAATCATCTTGATGCAGCAAGCTCAACGCCGGATTGTCCATCTCGCGAACCGCGAGGCAGTACTTCTCCCGTTGCGATTGCTTTTCCTGCCGGCATTCGTCCAGGAACTTCTTCCGCAAATCCGCGGGCGAAAGCGTTTCGCTCGAAGAAAAAATCAGATTGCTCATGGTCGGTTTGGCGTCGTTCAAGCCCGCCGCGCGCCCGTGCCCATTCGATTGCTCGAAGTCGGGCCCCGGACGCCGGGACATGAGCTCGCCCTTGAGTACGCCGTTTTCTACCAAGGTGACTTTCTGCCCACGAACGCCTTCCTCGTCCACGTCGTATCCGCCGCCACCCAGTCGCTCTTTCCTCCGAGCCCGGTCAACATCTGCTCCAGCACCGGGCTGAAGGAAATCGGCGGCCGCGCTCCGTTGATCGCGGGACTTAACACCTGGGCGAGCAACGATGCGGCTGCGCGAGCTTCAAAAAGCACAGGGCCGGTGTAATCCTGCGCCGGCGGCGCCGAACGCAGCGCCATCAATTCCGTGCACGCGACGTTCAGGCCCTTGCGCACCGCGTCCACGTTTGGCAAGTTCGCCGGACGCGTTGCGTACGTCGCGTAGAAATGATTCACGGGCACGCCATCGTCCGCCACCGCGTTCATCCCCCCGTCGATGCCCGCAAAATGGCGATTTTGCCGAATCTCCGTGCCCTCGCTGGTGAGCAGATACTCGGTCGCGTAAACCAGATAATAGGTGACGCGGGATTCGTGAATCTGCGAAAACGCGCGCATCACCTCGGAAGCTTCCCGCGCTTCCTGTTCCCAGTTGCGGTTGGTCCAGTCAGGCGCTTCCAGCGGCTCGATGAGCCGCACCGGCTCCGCTTTCGAAAAATCGTCAATGTCGGACTGCCGCGCCAGGCTGCTCAGGTAACCCCTTTTCCGCGAGTAGGTGTCGACAGCTTCCTTGAAGGCTTGGTCGGTGGCAATCCACAAATCCTGGCGCAGCGAATCGTAATCGCGGTCGATTCCCACCGATCCGGTCGGACCAATGAAACCTTGGAACCCGTCGTCGCTCACGAAATTCGAGCTGTCCAGTTTATAGCTGCCCACGCGCGCCGAAACATTCATGAAGCGGTTTCGCCGGTGCGTGCTCGAAAGCAAATCGCCGAACTCCGCGACGATTTCGCGCACCTCCAAATCCAGAATGCGGTATTCAATGTAGAACGGACGCACCGGCTGGTCGGAGTTGGGAATCTGCAATTCCAGCCGCGCTTTTGACCGCGCCATCTCGTCGTGCATGGCCTGAAGGGTGTGGTCATTGTCCTGTTGCGCCCCCGCGACGCCGGCCGTTGCACAGCTCAGAGCCGCAAGAAGAAGCATCACTCCTGCAATTTTCCCCGCGCGCCTCACTGCTGGCCTCCCGTCTTGACCGTGTCGTGCGCGGGCGGCGGCAAAATCGGCGGCCGGTCCGTGGAAGTCTCCTTCTTCTGCACTTCCAATTCCGAAATAAGGATCTCGGGCGAAGCGGCGGCCACGGGAACGGATCCCGATTCCGCCCCACAGTAGCCGTTGAACACTTCCGGCTTGTCCCCCGTTGCCACAATCTTGGTCAAAGCCGCGAGCGGTGTGCCGACAATATCCACTCCTCGCACTAGCTCATCGGGCTTGCCATCAGGAAAAACTTTGTAAACCACCAGCGGCTGCACCTGAAACGCCTGGGGCTGGCCGCGGCCGGTGAAGGTGAACCCGCCGGCAATATCGTCAATCAGCAGGCCATAAGGTTTGCCTTGCTCCTTGATCATTTGAATGAATTTCTCGCGGAGCTGCGCATCGCTCATCGTTTTACTGCTTTGCACGATCAAGTTGCCCTGCCGCGAAACCGGCGTAGCTCCCAGTTGCCGTCTGCCGTGCCCGTTCGAATGCGAAAAGCCCACCAGCGGCGACCGCGACATCTCGAAATCCTTCAGCACGCCGTGATCCACGAGCGTCACGCGCTGCGCCGGCACGCCTTCATCATCGAACTGGTAGTACCCCAGCAAATCCTCTCCTCCCAGCTTCTTCATCGTAGTGTCGTCCACGATGCTCAAGAAACTCGGCAAAATTTGCTCCCCAACCTTTTTTGCAAAGGTCTGTCCTTCGCTTACGTCTTTTTGCCGGTGCCCCTCGGCGCGGTGTCCAAAAACTTCGTGGAAAAAGACCGCCGCCGCGCGCCCTGTCAGCAACGCCGGGCCGACCGTTGGATCGATGAGCGGCGCCTTGACCAGCCCTTCCATTTCCTTGCGCAAGGTCGCTTCCGAGGCGTAAACCGCTTTGTCGTCCGGTGCGTCCTTGGGATCCACCCAATCAAAGTTGGAGTACCTTTCAATATCCATGCCGTCCGGCGCCTTACCCTGAATAAACAGCTCCAGCCGGTAGCGAATCAGTCCGTACTGCAGTTGTTCGCCTTCGCTGGTTACTTGCAACACGTTTTGCGCCTGCGCGCTGAACGTCACGATGGAATTGATAATCGCAGCCGATTCGCGAAACGCTTTCGTGTACGCGCGCACTTTCGCTTCCCACGGCGTGCGGTCCACATGGATTGAGACTTCCGGCCCAATGGAAACATGCGGCTGCTCCTTGGAAAAATCCGGCGCCTTGCCTTCGGCGGTTTCCACTTTCACTTCCTTGCCTGTCTTGATCTTGATCAATGCTTCTTCGGCGGCGCGATATTGCTTGTCCGTTTCGAGCCAGGCAGCGCGGCGCAGCACTTCGGGATCGTCGTCCAGGGGAACGGCCACGACCGCGGTGTCGCTTTGCATTTGCCGTTCGCCGACCTTGTGCGTGTTATCTAGGGCATAGCTGCCTGTGCGAACCGAAACTTCCAGCCAGCGGTTGCGCCCCTCACTGCTGTTCAGCAAAGCGCCGTTTGAACCCTGAACATCCACTTTCTGCGTGTCCGTGACCGTATATCCGATGTAATACGCGGGCGGATCCTGAGTGCCATAGGTCTTCATGGACCGGTCCAATTCCGCCTTCAGCGCGGCCAAAAGCGGTGAAGGTTTCGCCTGGGTCTCTGGCGGGTAAGCTTGCGCCCGCGGTGCGAAGGGGAGAGCCAAGCCGACAAGCATACCGAGCCCAACAAAGATGGGGGTCAAACCACTTCGATTTGTCTTGATCAAGGGATACCTCATTCGTTCTTAGACGGGACTGCGAAACATCCAGTCTACAGCGGATGGATGGAGCACACCAAGCGCCAGGTACTTACTGCTTTGCCGTCGAAGTAACATTGGTTCGACGGCTTTTCTCAACTTGGAGTTGCATGGCCGCGCTGTTTTTCGGAAAGCGGTGTTTCTCAAGAATTCGTTCAATGCGCACAGCGGAAAAGAGCCGCCGCCATAGCGTCCTGCCCTTGGCCTCCGGCGGAGAAGCTGCTCGCGGCGGCGAATACCTTTTCCAGTAATTGTCCGGGGGCGCGCCAAACCGGTTCTCGCTGCAAAACAGGCGCAGCCGTCCATCCCGAACTGTTCGCCGCAGACACTTGACCTAGCGGTGAGCCCGTCGGTGAAGAAAAGCACGGATTCTCCGGGCACCCATGGGAATCGTGATGCTTTCCTTGTGCCCGACCGGGAACAATCCTCGAGGAACCCCGCAGATTGCCGAAACGAATTAGCGCTTGGCGATTGCAGCAATCCTCGCGCTACCCCCGCAAGTCACGCGCCTGGACGATTCTCCGCGGTGAAATCCGCATATTTTTGTTCCTCCGCTATCTGGATTAAGTCGAGTTGACATAGCGATCCTAGTCGTATTGAACTGTCTATCGTATTCACACTTACTTTTGCCCATTCCATGACCCCATGACCTTATCCCGCAAACTTTGCCGAATCTCGAAGTGCCTTCTCTTTTGCGCATTCCTCTTTGTGTTCGCCCCGCCAGCCCTGACTCGTGCCCAAGCGTCGTCCAGCATCACCGGGACCGTCCGCGATCCCTCCGGGGCGCCGGTGGTTTCGGCTAATGTGTCTGCAAAAAACATCGAAACGGGAGCTGTTCGCACCGTTTCCACAAACGGCGCGGGACGCTATGAGATTTTGTCGTTGCCCTTGGGGCGCTATGAAATCAAAGCCGCGAAACCCGGCTTTGCGGACTCCGTTCGCAGCGGGATCGAACTATCCCTTGGCCAGGAAGCGCAGATTGATTTCCGCTTGCGGATTGGCACAGTCAGTTCGGAAATCACTGTCGCTGGCGATGCCCCTGTCCTAAGCGCCACGACCAAAGACATCTCAGGCCTCGTCAGGGAGCAGCAGGTGAAGGACCTCCCTCTTAACGGCCGGAGCTATGATCTGCTTCTGCCCCTGAATCCGGGCATCGTCAATTTCACTTCGCAGAAAACCGGCGGCACGGGCATCTCAAACTCCTCCACAGGAAACAGTTTCGCCGTCTCCGGCAACCGCCCTCAGCAAAATGTCTTTCTGCTCAACGGCATCGAATTCACTGGGGCTGCTGAAAACAACATGCAACCGGGCGGCCCAAGCGGCATGCTGCTGGGCGTGGATGCCGTGCGCGAGTTCAACGTCGAGCGCGATTCCTACGGCGCGGAATTCGGCAAGCATCCCGGCGCTCAGGTGCTTGTCGCCACACGCTCAGGCACCAATCAGTGGCATGGCACGACTTTCGAGTTCCTCCGCAACAGGGCCCTCGACGCTCCGAACTTCTTCGATCAGGGCTCGGCTGCGCCCTTCCAGCGCAACCAGTTTGGCGCTTCGCTGGGCGGCCCGCTTCGTTTGGACAAAACCTTCCTCTTTAGCAATTACGAAGGCTTTCGCCAGCGTCTTCATCAGACTTCCGCGGCCTTCGTCCCGAGCGCGGCCTCGCGGGCGGCTGCCGCTCCTAGCGTCCAGCCGCTGCTAAATCTTTGGCCCACGGCCGCCCCCGGCGCGCAGGATTTCAATGGAATCTCCGAAGTTTTCAGCAGTCCCTTGCAAACCGTTCGCGAAGATTTCGGCACTTCCCGGCTCGACCGTCTGCTTTCGAAGAAGGACTCCCTGGCCGCTATTTATACCGTGGATGACGGCAACGACTTCACCCGAACGCCTCTTGATCCGTTCAGCTCGGACATCCTCACGCTGCGCGAACAGGTTCTCAGCCTCGAAGAAACGCATCTCCTCTCTTCCACATTTCTTACTACCGCTCGCGTTGGCTTTTCCCGCGCCGGTTATTTTTTCACCGGCGAGCCGACGCCCGGCACTCCGGCCGCTTCCGTGCCTGGTTTTCTCCTGGGAAAGCCTGTCGGCGCGGTGGTGGTTGGTGGAAGCGCTGCATCAAATCCGCAAGCGGCCCTCGGCCTCGCAGGCAGCAACAACGGTAGCAATCTTAGAATCCACCGCAACCTCTACACCTTCGAGAATCGCGTGACACTTACGCGCGGCCGCCATCAATTCACGTTCGGCGCGTGGTTCGAGCGGTTTCAGTCCAACGAAATGATTGCCCTCAGCCAATTCGGCCAAGCCACTTTCTCGAGCCTCCAGAATTTCTTGAATGGCACGATCTCAACATTCCTCTTTGACCCTGCTCCGACGGAAATGAACTGGCGCTCTCTGTTCGGTGCTGGGTATGCGGAAGAGGTTCTGCACATCAGTTCCAATTTGAGCCTGTCCCTGGGATTCCGCGATGAGTTCTCAACGGGTTGGAACGAAGCGCACGGCCGGGCGGCCAATTACCTCTTGAGCAATGGCGTCATCAGCTCCGATCCGGACATTGGAAGTTCTCTCTTCACGGTGAACAAGGCAAAATTTCTCCCCCAACCGCGCATGGGCCTGGCTTGGAGCCCCCGCGGACCGAAAACCGTCCTGCGAACGGGATTCGGCCTGTACAACGATTTGCAGGACGCCCTCGGTTACCGTGCCGATCAGAACGCGCCCTTCAATCCAACCTACAGCCTGGCCGCGCTGCCCGTTTCGCAACTGCCCATCGATCCGGCGGCGCCCGTTCCCGCCGGTGCAAAACTCGTTCCCGGCGGCGTCCAACCGGACATGAAGACTCCCACGCTCATCTCCTGGTCTTTGCGCCTGGAGCGCGAACTTTCTTCGAACACGTCAGCCACCATTGGCTACGTTGGTTCTCATGGCTACCACGAATTGATCGGCGTCGATGCAAACGAACCCTTCCCCACGATCTGTCCGGCTTCTGCATGCCCCGCCGTTTTTCCCGGAAATTTTCCCGCGCCGCTCGCCGGTCAACCCGTTCCCCCCGGCGCCTACTACATTCCCCGGGGAACGCCCCGGGCGAATCCCGCGCTCACTAACACTTGGACCTGGTTCTCTCGCGGCGACAGCTCCTACCACGCATTGCAAACCGACCTCCGCAAGCGCTTCAGCCGCGGACTCACCTTGCGCGGCGTTTACACGTTCTCCAAAACCTTGGACGATGGCGATTCCTTGAATCAGACTACCGCGGGAAATGCTCCCGGACTCGTTTCCAATCCGTTCAACTTGGCTGCCGACAAGGGCCTGGCCACGTTTCACGTGAAACATGCTGCGGTTGTGAATGCGCTTTACGCTTTGCCTTTTGGGCGCGGAGAGAAACTCGCCTCTGGACTCAGCGGCTTGCTCAATTGGTTGGTGAGCGGTTGGTCTGTGGGCGGCATTCTTACGGCTCAGTCTGGTTTCCCCTTCACTCCGCAACTCAGCTACAACCCCTCGAACAATGGCGACACGCGGAATCCCGTCAGGCCCTTTCGCAACCCCAACTTCACTGGCCCGGTGATCTTGGGGACCCCTTCCCGGTGGTTCAATCCCAACGCTTTTCTCGCCCCTCCGCCCAACAGCGGCTTTTACGGCGATCTCGGACGAGACACTTTGATCGGCCCTGGCCTGGCCACTGGGGACCTCTCGGTCTTGAAGGACCTACCCTTTCGGCGGAGCTTCGGCCTGCAATTTCGCGCGGAAATCTTCAACCTGCTCAACCGTGCCAACTTCAATACGCCCAATCTGATTGTCTTCACTCCCTCCGGCCTGTCCGGAACCGCCGGCGCCATCACCAGCACTTCCACGACCTCGCGCCAGGTGCAATTCGCGCTCAAGCTTCACTGGTAGCGAGACGCACTTCGGCGCGTTCCCTGGGCGAAGCAGACCGCTTTTGTGGTGCGCAGCTTTATCCCGAGAAGTTCCACAGGCGCTCAAAGAATTCCCGGGGGAACTTTTCCGAGCCCTCTTCCGTATCCTTTAGTGCAGGCGGTTCCCACAACGCGAAGCGCCTTCCGAGGCGCATCCGGAGAAGGAGCAAAGGATGGGGGGAGATATCATCGGATTAGTGGCTGTCATCATGTCTTTGGGCGTTCCCCTTGGTGCGCTGTACACCTATTACCGCGTTCGAAAGCTGCGCAGCGAAGAGCGCCTCGCTGCCATTGCACGGGGTGTTGCGATTCCCATGGAGCCGGAGTTGAACCAGGCGGCGCGTTCCCGCCGCGCCGGCATTTTGCTCGTCAGCGGCGCGATTGGTTTTATCGTGGCGTTCGGATTGGTCGGACAAATCCAGGCAGACCGCGATTTTTGGACCACCGCTGTGCTCGGCATTATTCCTCTTGCCGTGGGCATCGGGTTTTTCGTCGACTGGAAATTGATCCATCGCGACGCCCGCGCGTAAAGATCCCACAGAAACTCTAGCGCGCAGTTCGCATCTCTCTTGCTGCAAAAAACCTGTAACGCCAATATATGTATATGCATCTAAGTGGGTGTGAGACAAGGAGTCCAATCCGTGCCTGCACTTTCGTGCATGTGCGCCACTCTTCGCCGGGTGGCGCGGGCCCTGACCCAGCTCTACGAGCGCGAAATGCGTCCGTTGGGTATACGTGTGACTCAGCTCACGATCTTACAAGAGCTCTCCCGCGCCAGAGAAATGTCTCAAGGCAAACTGGGAGAAATTCTTTCGATGGACAGCACAACCCTGACGCGGAACTTGAAAATCATGATCCGGCAGGGCTGGGTTGCGGAACATCGCGGTAAAGACAAGCGCGAACGACTGTTGCAGCTGTCCAAACGCGGATACGCACAACTGGCGCGCATATTGCCTGTTTGGCGCGAGATTCAAGCGCGTTTACGCCGGCGATTGGGGGAGCAAGTCTGGGAAAACCTCCCGCAACTCACGGACCAAGTTACTGAAGTGGTTGCGGCTCTAGGAGTCTCGTCATGAAAAGTTATGGGAAACTTGCTTTAGGAATCATCGCGACCTGGTTTATCGTGGTGTTGTCAACCTCAGCCCTGCATCTGTTCCGAACTGATGCCAACCACGCCGGAGTTGCGTACGCGGTTGCCGCGCTGGCGCCGGTTGCCTTGTTCTCGGTATGGTTTGCCGCTTCAGAGAAGTTTCAGGAGCTCGTGTTCTCTTTGAACCCACGGACGCTGACGGCGGTGCAGTCCTGGCGAATTTTCGGGTTCCTGTTCCTGTTGCTAGCCGCCAATCAGGCTCTTCCTGCAATATTTGCCGTGCCTGCGGCATATGGCGACGTCTTCATCGGACTGACTGCCGCACTCGTGGCCTGGAAGCTTGCCACCCCCGAGCATCGCACGTTTTACATTTTTTGGCAGGGGCTTGGGCTGACGGACCTCATCATGACGATCATCCTCGGCTCGACGGCTCCTTTGTTGAGCCCCGGTGGTCCTTCGATGAACGTTATGACCCAACTGCCTTTGAGCTTGATTCCAACTTTCTTCACACCGCTGCTTCTGATCTTTCACGTGGCTTCCATTGCCCAAGCGAGACAGTGGCAAACACAGCGACAAACGCAGTACAGGGAACACCTCCCGGCCTCAGCATAAACCGGTCCTGCGAGCCGCCTGCTAGGAAGGCGGTAGCAGAGCAGGTGAGGTGTGGGACAAATCCAGGGGGCGGGCGGCCAGCCATGCGGTTTGGCTTAGCCGCCGGCCCGCTTTTAGACAGGCCCGGCTCTGCGGAGCCAGGGTCGCGCTTCCTTCAGGGCCTTCGCTTTTGATCCGCGACAAGCACTCCGGCTTCCGCGTAATGCGTCGCCGGAACATCGTGAAACGAAACATGAATGTTCTCGCGCTTGGCTTTGCCGTCCTCGATTAACACCGCCGTGACACGCTCGGCAATCTTGCGCTTTTGTTCGGCGCTACGTCCTTCGACCCAAGTAATCTGCACGTGGGGCATCTCACTCCTCCTTGGAATTTACGATTCTCCATGCCTTGGCTTGCAAGACCCCAGCATTTTATCCGCTTCTCGCTGGCATTCCTTCCTCTCGGGCAGAATTAACCGGATTGCGGAGCAACTTTGAGTGCGCCCCTCCCTTTTTTCGACTTTCACCTTTTGACTTTCGACCTTTACCCTCCTAGCAGATCTCCACGCGGTCTAATGACCAAACCGACCGCCTTCCCGTAAGGCCGCTGCCGCCTGTGATAGAATGACGGTTCCATGCATCCGGCGATTCCCCATCTGATTGAGCTGCAGCGGGTTGACCACCAGATTGCCGTGTTTCGCTCCGAACTGGAATCCTTTCCCAAGCGAATCCGCGAAGCGGACACGAAGCTCACTGGCGCGCGCGGCGAAGTCGCGTCCGCTAAAGAAGCGCTCGCGCAAGTTGCTTCCGAGCGCCGCAAGTTCGAATTTGAAGCGCAGGAATGGAAGGACCGTGTCCGCAAGTACCGCGACCAGAGCAGTGCGGTAAAAACCAACGACGCCTACCGCGCGCTCCAGCATGAAATTGCCAACGCCGAAGCCGAAATCGCCAAAGCGGAAGACCGCCAACTCGAAGTTATGATGAAAGCCGAGGACGCCGAGCGCCGTCTCAAGCTCGCGGATTCCCGGCTGAAAGAAGCGGACCAGAGTCTCGCAGCCGAGAAAAAGACGATGGAAGCCCAAGCGGCCGAAATCAAGAAAAAGCTCGAGGCCGCCGCCGCCGAGCGCGAAAAAATCATCGCGCCCGTGCCCGAAGATTTGCGCGATCTTTACACACGCATCGCCAAGCGCCGCGGCGGCACGGCCATGGCCCAGGTTCGCGACGAGCAGTGCCGCGGCTGCGGCCTGCGCGTCCTCCCGCACATCGTGCAGGAGCTGCGCTCGGAAACGAGCGAAGAAGTTTACCGCTGCGAGAGCTGCGGCCTCATTCTCTACACCTTGGAGCCGGTTCCCTACGCCAAACCGGCGGACGGCTCCGCGAATGCTGCTTCACCGGCGTCCACCAACTGATGCCACGCCGCGCTCCCACGTCCCGCGGTAAAAGCCTATTCGGCGAAGCGGCTCCCGAGGCCAAGTCAGCCGCTGCAGCGGCGGCGTACCGCATCAACATTGACGGCGCCTCGCGCGGCAATCCCGGTCCAGCGGCATATGGCGTGGTCATTCGCGACGCGAGCGGTTCAGTCGTCACCAAATTAAAAAAATACATCGGCCGGTTTACCAACAACGTGGCCGAATACTACAGCCTCATCGCGGCGATGGACTACGCGCAGTCGCACGGCGCGCGCGCGATTCGCATTGAGAGCGACTCCGAGCTGCTCGTCAAACAGATGCGCGGGCTCTACAAAGTAAAGAGCGCCGACCTGCAACCGCTCTACGAGCGCGCACAGAAAATGTCGAAGACGTTCGACTCTTTCGGCATCGACCATGTGTATCGCGAGCAGAATCGCGAAGCGGACGCGCTGGCCAACGAGGCGCTCGACGAAGTCGAAGGCAAGCCGGCAAATCCAGCCGCCGCGGCAAAACCCAATGCGCCGGACAGCACCGGCCGGCGGCGGATCCCTGCGCGGTTCCGCGGTGGCGTGCTCTACCTTCTCGAGGACGTCGGCTTGCCAGACGGCACCGTCGTCGAAGTCTCCATCTTCCCGTTGCAAAAGCGCGAGTCTTCCTAACAACTGGGCGTATTCCGACTTCTTCCTCTCATCGAGCCGTATGAAGCAGAAACCAAACCAAGCCAGGATTCCTGGCTTCGCTCCGAATCATAACAAGAAGCGTTCTTCAGCCGCTCGAAGGAAGGCAAAATAAATCTACTTCAGCGCGTAACTGCGGTAGAGGGTGTCGCGCTGGGCGGGAATAAAGCCGGCGTCGGCAATGATGCGGCGAAGCTCGCCTTCATTGGTGCGGTTTTTCACGCCGGCGGCAAACACCACATTTTCTTCGATGAGAATGCTGCCGACATCGTCGGCGCCGAACTGCAAGCCGACCTGGCAGACTTTGATCCCCGGCGTGAGCCAGCTCGACTGGATGTGATCGATGTTGTCGAGATACAGCCGGCTCACCGCCAATGTTTTCAAATAATCGACCGCGGTGGTCTCCTGCACTTTCTTGCCAAGCGCGGTATTTTCCGCGGCAAACATCCACGGAATAAATGCGGTGAACCCGCCGGTGTCTTCCTGAACGCGGCGGATGCGCTCGAAGTGATTGACGCGGTGGCGCAGCTCTTCGCCGCAGCCGAACATCATGGTGGCGGTGGTGCGCAGCCCGAGCGAGTGCGCGATACGATGGACTTCCTCCCACTCGTCGCTCGTGCACTTGAGACGGGCGATGCGCGCGCGCACTTCGTCGTCGAGAATTTCCGCGCCGCCCCCGGGAATAGACTGCAGCCCCGCGTCCATCAAGCGCTGAATCGTTTCGCGGATGCTGATCTCGGAAACCTCCGCGATGCACAGAATTTCCGGCGCGGAAAAGCAGTGCAAATGCACTTGCGGATAACGCGCCTTCAGGGAGCGCAGGAGATTTTCGTAATAGCCGATTTGGAGGTCGGGGTGCAGGCCGCCCTGCAGCAGGATTCCGGTGCCGCCGAGCTCCAGCATCTCGTCGATTTTTCTGTAGATCTCCTCGAACGGAAGGATATAGCCGTCTTTCGCGCCGAGCGGGCGGTAGAACGCGCAGAAGGAGCAATACTCGGTGCAGAAATTCGTGTAATTGATGTTGCGGTCGATTTGATAGGTGACCACGCGCGGATCGTTTTTCTTCAGGCGCAGTTGGTGCGCTTCCATGCCCAGGCCGAGGAGGTCGTCGGATGCGAGCATTTCGAGGGCTTGTTGTTTGGTCAGTGACACGATCTACCGTTCCTCGAAACACGCACGTTCATACCAATTGCCCCAGACGCCCTCCGAACAGTGCTGAGGACGGTTCGCGTGGAGGCCCGGAACCAGCGATACGCCGTCGTGTACTCTAGTCCCTGTTGCCTCGCCCATTCTGCTAGCTTCATGCGATAGAGACAGACCTGGTATTAAAAACCATTAGAAGCAGTCAAAAACAAAAGCTGTTGCCGACCCTTTGCCAGCAAGCCTAAAGCGCGCCCCTACACCGAGTCGCCAACGGTCAGGAGCTTCACGGCTTCGGACTTTGCGGCGGCCCAGTGAATGGCGCCTGCCTGCGGGATCAGGCCGAGCTTGGCCGCGTACTCGAAATACAGTTCCAGGCCGCGGCGGTTCTCCGCGTCGAGCGAAAAGTTGATATTGTCGCGCAAGTACGATTCGAGCGCTCGCTGCGGCAGCTCCAAATCGTGGGAGGCTTCGTAGCTGATTTCGCCGAGGTGCGCGAGGCCGAAATCCCGCGAAGCTAGGAAATCGGCCGTCAATTCCGCGGTGGCCAGTTCGCGGCGCGCCGCCCACACCGCGAGGACCGCAGGCAAGCCCGTCATTGCGCGCCACTCGGAGACAACGTCGTAAACATAAAGCAATTCCGGGCCGGTAATCGCCAGCGTGGCCGCCTGGCGGATAACCGGTGATTCCTTGAAGCGGTTGAAAGTCGAAGGTTGAAAAGTTAACCGAGGAGTTGGAGAAAGAGAGTCCTTTCCGGAATCCGGGAAGTCCATGATCCATGACCGGTCGCGCACCGGTTGGCCCGGTGCGCCGGTCGACCTGTCTTTTTCGATTACCGCCTTCTCGATTCCGAGCGAGACGCGCAGCGCAGCATCGCCGATGAGCAGGGCGGCGTCGCGAGTTTGCAGCATTTCCGGCAAGTCGGGAAGCGCCTCCGTGAATTGCGGCGCGATGCGCCACTTCTCCGCGCACAGGATGCGCGTCAGAGCTTGCGTGCTGCGGGAGCTGCTGTCTAGCGCGAAGCTTTTCACTTGCTCGATGGGCTTCTTGGCCACGATGAGCAGGCTGCGGACCCGGTTCTTCGAGGCGATGGCCATGTCGGGCAGGATCGCCAGGCCAGCAATGCGCTGGTACTCGATGGCCGGGATGATGGCGACCTCCGCGCGGCCCGCGCGCAAATCTTCCGCGCACTGGGAGGGAACGGTGAAAGAGAGGTCGTACTTCCCCCGGAGAGGCCCGTTGGTGAAGCCCCAAACCAGCGGCGCGGTGTTCAGGTATTCGACGATGGAGATGCGCAGCTTACTCACCATGCGAAATGTCCGCGGGGCCGGCATAGAGACGGCCCCAGAAAAGACGGGCTCAGTATAACAGAGGCGATTTTGGTCCGGGACGAGCGACTAGAATTTAGAAAGATTCGGCGGAAATGAAGAGTTTGAAAGACGGGACTCGTGATTCGTAGCGACAGGCGACTCGTGAAAGCCCGAAATCGGCGGAATGTGGCCAGTGACCCGTGTTCCAGCCTTTGAGCAGTCCGAAATGGCAAGAATACCAAGCGGGGTGGCGTCGGTTAGCGGATTGGCGGGTTCTGGTGTACAACGATGCGGCACGGATAGGAGCGGGAACATGTTGAAGAACATTCTTGGAGTCTTGGCGAGTTTCGCGGTGAGCGGCGCTGTTTGTGGAGCGCAGGCCCAGCTGCAGGCAAGTTCGGCGGCGACCGTTACGGAAGTGCGCCGGGCGGAAGCCCCGCCGCTCCAACAGAGGGCGGCGGAGGCGGGCGCTACGCGCACATCAACCACGGGAGAAAGAAGCCAAGTGCCAACGGCCACGGAAAAAAGCGCGCAGACGCCGACGATTGGGGAGAAGGCGGCGGGGATGCAGAAGCTGCCGGGATACTTCAACCTGTATTGGGACGCGAAGCAGGGGAAGCTGTGGCTGGAGATCGACAAGTGGGGAACGGAATTTCTCTACCAGACGGGGCTGCCCGCAGGGATTGGGTCGAACGACATCGGGCTGGACCGGGGACAACTGGGGCCGAATGGCATCGTGCGTTTCGAGCGGGTCGGCCCGAAGGTGTTGCTGGTGGAGGAGAACCTGCGGTATCGCGCGGTCAGCAAGGATAGAGACGAGCGGCGCGCGGTGCACGATTCGTTTGCGGAATCCACGCTTTGGGGTTTTACAGTGGCAGCGGAAGAAAAGGACCACGCGCTAGTGGATTCGACGGATTTCTTTCTGCGCGACGCGAAAGGCGTGGCGGATTCGCTGCGCCATTTGAAACAGGGCGCCTACCACGTGGACAGCTCGCGCTGCGCCATTTATCCGCCAAATACCAAGAATTTTCCGCTGAATACGGAAGTGGAAGCGACGCTCACGTTCGTCGGAGACGAGCCGGGAGCGTGGGTCACTCAGGTGACGCCTTCGCCGGAAGCGGTTACCGTGCGCGAGCATCATTCGTTCGTGCAACTGCCACCGCCGGGTTACAAGCCGCGCGCCTATGATCCGCGCGCCAGCTTTTTCGGCATTCAGTATATGGATTACGCGGCGCCCATCAGCGAGCCGATCGTGAAGCGCTTCATTGCGCGGCACCGACTGGAGAAAAAAGATCCCAAGGCGGCGGTGAGCGAGCCGGTCGAGCCCATCGTGTATTACTTGGACCGCGGCGCGCCGGAGCCGATTCGCTCGGCGCTGCTCGAAGGGGCGCGCTGGTGGAACCAAGCGTTTGAAGCGGCGGGCTACAAAAACGCGTTTCGCGTGGAGCTGCTGCCGGAAGGCGCGGACATGATGGACCTGCGCTACAACGTGATCCAGTGGGTGCATCGCGCGACGCGCGGGTGGTCGTACGGCGCGGCGGTGGTTGATCCGCGGACGGGCGAGATTATCAAAGGGCACGTCACGCTCGGTTCGCTGCGGGTGCGGCAGGATTATTTGATTGCCGAAGCGCTGCTGGCGCCGTACGAAAAGGGCCAGGCGGTTTCGCCAAAGATGGAACAGATGGCGCTGGCGCGGCTGCGGCAACTGGCGGCGCACGAAGTGGGGCACACGCTGGGGCTGGAGCACAACTATTCCGCAAGCACGGTGAATCGCTCTTCGGTGATGGATTATCCGCCACCGTACGTGAAACTGGGCACGGACGGAGTGCCGGATTTGTCCGACGCGTACGCCACGGGAATCGGCGAGTGGGACAAAGTGTCGATTGCCTGGGGGTATCAGGATTTTCCGCCGGGGGTGGACGAGCACGCAGCGGAGAACAAGATTCTGAATGACGCGTTTGCGCGCGGGTTGCGCTTCTTGACCGACCAGGATGCGCGGCCGGCGGGCTCATCCAGCAGTCTGGCGCATTTGTGGGATTCCGGAACGAATGCGGTGGACGAATTGAACCGGCTGATGCGGGTGCGCGCCGCGGCGCTGAAGCGTTTCGGGGAGAACAACATTCCTGAAGGCGCGCCGATGGCCACGCTGGAGGACGTGCTGGTGCCGTTATACATGCTGCATCGCTATCAGGTGGAAGCGGCGGGCAAGGTTGTGGGAGGGATGGATTACACTTTCGCGCTGCGCGGCGATGGCCAGACACCCACGCAGATGGTTGCGCCAGCCGAGCAGCGGCGCGCGCTGAGCGCCCTGCTGGCTACACTGAAGCCGGAGGCGCTGGCGCTGCCAGAACCGCTGCTGAAGATGATGCCGCCGCGTCCGCCCGAATATGACCGCGGGCGGGAACATTTCAAGATTCGCACCGACCCGGCGTTTGATGCGCTGGCACCGGCGGAGGCGGCGGCGCAGCACACGCTGCAATTTTTGTTTAATCCAGAGCGCGCGGCGCGGCTGGTGGAATTTCATGCGCGCAACGCGGACAATCCCAGCTTCGAGGAGGTATTGGATGCGATTTTCACGGCGACGTGGAAGGCCCCGCACGGCGAAGGCTATAACGCGCAAATCGCGAATGTGGTGGACGACGTGGCGTTATATGACCTGATGGAGCTGGCCGCGAACGACCAGGCAAGCGAGGAGGTGCGTGCGATTGCAAGCCAGGAGGTGCATGACCTGTACGGTTGGTTGAAGGCGCGGAAAGGCACCGGGGAGCCCATTGCGGACCAGGCGCATATTGCGTTTGCGTTGCGGCAAATCGAGCAGTTTGAGAAAGATCCGAAGAGAATCGACTTGCCGCCGCCCGCGAGGCCGCCCGATGGGCCGCCCATCGGCACGGACGAGGATTGGGAATGGCCGAACCTTTTTGTTTGATTTTTGCCTAACCGCGCCGTGACAACGGGGCTCGTGGGTCGTCTATAGGAGCATGGAGGGTTCCATGCGAGCACGCACCTTTTGCCAGATTTTCGCCTGGAGTTTGGCGGTTGTCGGCCTGGCAGCTGCACCTGCTGCGCCGCGGCACCATCATTCCTTGAATATTTCCCTCGGGCATAAGCAGCCGGCAAACGACTGCTCGGGCCTGCGCCTCCGATTCAACGATGAGGACGCGGTGGTGCGATCGGAAACGCGCACGCTGAGCAAGGCAGAGGCGCCGGTGTTGAAGGTACACCCGCACGCGAACGGTGGCGCGCAGGTAATGGGCTGGGACCAGAACAATTATTCCGTGACGGCGTGTAAAGCGGTGGCTCCGGGAGGGGATGCGGAGAGCTTGCTGTCGCAGATTACCATGTCGATTGAGAACGGCACGGTGTCGACGCATGGTCCATCGGGGGATGGGGAAGACTGGACGGTGTATTTGCTGATTCGCACGCCGAAGGCGGCGGCGATTGAACTGGAAACGATGAACGGGCCGATTTCCTTGTACGACGTTGACGGCAAATTGACGGCGCATGCGCACAACGGGCCGATCAGCATCCGCAATTTTTCAGGGGACGCGGATGTGGCGGCGCTGAACGGGCCGATCAGCGTCGAGGGGAGCAGCGGCAGCGTGCGCATCAAAACGGAGAACGGGCCTATCAATGTGGACCTAAAAGGGACGACCTGGAATGGCAGCGGGCTTTCCGCCGACGCGCAAAATGGGCCGGTGACGCTGCGGGTGCCGAGCGGATTCCAGTCGGGCTTCGTGGTGGAGTCCACGAATTCCGCGCCAATAAGCTGCCGCGCGAGCATTTGCGGGAGCGCGCGGAAGACCTGGGACGACGAGCATCGGAGAATTGAGTACGGGTCGTCACCGGCAGTCGTGCATTTGTCCACGGTAAACGGGCCGGTGTCGGTGGAAGACGGACGCGACTGAGTTTGGGTTGACCGAGAGGCCGGCGACGCGAAATGATAAGATTTGACGCATGCTGCTCGAAGCACGCGTCGCACATCGCGTAACGGAAGCCGAAGCCACTCGGCTGGCGCGAGACATTTATGGGCTGGAAGCGTCCGCGCGATCGCTTCCGGGCGAATACGACGACAACTTTCATTTGACTGCCGCGGATGGGCGCGAGTTGGTGCTGAAGGTGATGCACCCGGCGCGCGAAGCTTCGTTTATCGATCTGCAGTGCAAGGCGCTGCTGCATCTCGCGGAACACGCGCCACAGTTGCCTTTGCCGCGCGTGCTGGCGAATCGCCAGGGCGAACGCTTCTTGCAAATTACGAGCGCCGATGGTTCGCGGCGGCTGGTTTGGCTGTTGAGCTTCCTGAAGGGAACCGTTCTTGCTGAGGTGCGGCCGCATGCGCCCGAGCTGCTTCGCGATTTGGGACGATTTCTGGGCGAGATGGACGCGGCGCTGCAATCGTTCGAGCATCCTGCTGCGCATCGCGAATTGAAATGGGATTCCTCGCGAGCCCTTTGGATCAAGGAATTTGTTCCGGAGATTGAAGGGGCCGAGCGGCGCAGGCTCGTTGAAAAGTGCCTCTCACTCTATGAAGCGGAAGTTGTGCCGCGACTTCCGCGCTTGCGGCGCAGCGTGATTTACGGTGATGCGAACGATTACAACGTGCTCGTGAGCGACCCGTGGCCGCAGCCACGCAAGGTCACCGGGGTGATTGATTTTGGCGATATGCATCATGGGTTGACGGTTTCGGAAGCGGCCATCGCTGTGGCCTACACGATGTTAGGAAAACGCGACCCGCTGAAAGCCGCGTCTGAGCTGGTTGCGGGCTATCACGGCGCGTTCCCCCTAAATCACGAAGAAGTTGCTGCTCTATTTCCGTTGATGGCGGCGCGGCTGGCCGTGAGCGTGACAAATTCGGCCGAGCGCAAGAAAGTGAAGCCGGACGATGGGTACGTTACCGTGAGCGAAGAGCCAGCGTGGAAGGCGCTCGAACAAATCGCGAAAATTCATCATAGGTTTGCTCATTACGCGTTCCGTGCTGTGTGCGGAATGAAGCCGGCGCCAAAAGCAGAGAAGATCGAGCGTTGGCTGACAGCCAGCGGGGAATCCGCGGCCTCCATTCTGGATGTGGATCTGCGGACGGCGCCGTCCCTGGTTTTTGATCTTGGCGTTGGCAGCTTGCTTCTTGGAGCGGATCCGAGCGCGTCCGAAACTCCGGCGCTCACCGAGACGATCTTTGGTGAGATGAGGCGTGCTGGCGTGCGCGTAGGGGTCGGGCGCTACAACGAGGCGAGGCCGCTCTACCGTTCTCCCTTGTTTGGAAGCGTGGACAACCCGGTCAGCGAGCGACGCACGATTCACTTGGGCATCGATCTTTTCGTCGAGCCAGGAACGGCATTGCGCGCGCCGCTCGATGGAGTCGTACAGCTTCTGGCGAACAATGCGGCGCCGCTCGATTACGGTCCGTTGGTGATTTTGCGTCACGAAACGAGCGCTGGAGATGAATTCTTCACGCTCTACGGGCATCTAACGACGCAAACGCTCAACGCACTTAAAGTCGGGCAACGCATCTTGCAGGGACAGGAATTCGCTCGCGTCGGGGCGTCTGATGAGAACGGCGGCTGGCCGGCGCACGTACATTTTCAGATCATCCTCGATTTGTTGGATCTTGGAGCGGATTTTCCGGGCGTGGCTTACGCTTCACAGCGCGCTGTGTGGACCAGCCTTTCTCCCGATCCGAATCTTTTGCTCGGGATTCCCAAGGACCGATTCCCGGCTCGCGAGACAAGTTTTGAGGACACGCTCGAAAAGCGGCGCGCTCTTCTGGGAAAAAATCTCAGCATTTCCTACCAGCGCCCCCTGAAAATCGTGCGCGGCTGGATGCACTATCTCTACGATGATACGGGGCGGGCGTATCTCGACGCGTACAACAACGTGCCTCTGGTGGGGCACAGCCATCCGCGCGTTGTGCGAGCGGCGCAGCAGCAACTCGCGCTGCTCAACACCAACACGCGCTATTTGCACGACAACGTGAATCGCTACGCCGAGCGGCTGATACAGAGGCTGCCAGAACCACTGCGGGTCTGTTTTTTTGTGAACTCCGGCAGCGAGGCGAACGAACTGGCGCTGCGACTGGCGCGGGCGCACACGGGTCGCGAAGATGTGATTGTGCTCGAGCACGCCTACCACGGGCACACGAATACGCTGATCGATATCAGCCCGTACAAATTCAATGGGCCAGGCGGGCGAGGAAAGAAGCCCTGGGTGCACGTGGCGCCGCTGGCCGACGATTATCGCGGCTTGTACCGGCGCGAGGACCAACAGGCCGGCGCAAGATACGCGCGCCACGTCGCGGAAATTTTGCAACGCACCGCAGCCGAAGGCCGCGGGGTCGCGGCATATATCGCGGAAACACTGCCAAGTGTCGGCGGGCAAATTGTTTTTCCGCCGGGATATCTGCAGCAAGTCTACAAGCACGTCCGCGCAGGGGGCTCGGTGTGCATCGCCGATGAAGTGCAGGTCGGCTTCGGACGGCTAGGGACCCATTTCTGGGGATTCGAAACGCAAGGCGTTGTGCCCGACATGGTCGTGCTGGGAAAGCCAATTGGGAATGCATTCCCGCTTGCTGCGGTCGTCACAACAAAAGAAATTGCGGATTCGTCTGCAAATGGCATGGAATTCTTCAGCACTTTTGGAGGAAATCCGGTGGCATGCGCGGCTGGACTTGCGGTGCTGGAGGTGCTCGAAGAGGAGAGACTACAGGAGAACGCGCTGCGCGTCGGAACTTACCTCAAAAATGAATTGAAAGCGCTGCAAGAGAGGCATGCTCTGATTGGCGACGTGCGCGGGTCGGGGCTTTTCTTGGGCGTGGATCTTGTGCTCGATCGAGAAACGCGCCAGGCCGCGCCGAGGCAAGCGTCTTATGTAGTGAACCGGCTTCGCGAGTGCGGCATTCTGACCGGTACGGACGGTCCGCATCACAACGTGATCAAGCTGCGGCCGCCGCTGATTTTCACTGAGAAGGACGCGGACCTATTTGTGAAGACGCTCGATGAGGTCCTTCCGGAAGACCCGGCGAAACCTTAGCCATTATTCCAGCCGATGAGAAACCGCAAACCAGCGGTAGAGGGAGATCCTTCGCTTCGGGCCGAGGATGACCAATTGCGGTGCCCTTGAAGGATCAATGGCATCACTGCCAGTTTCTCAGTACGGTTTCGGCGGGCTTGGTCCACGGCGTGTAATCGGTATCGCTGGCCGAAGGCATCGGTACCGACCAGGACCACCAAAGATTGCCTTTCAGCAGCGAGTTTTGCTGGCTCCAAACCTCGTACATGGCTTCGTAGCAGTTTTCTTGTTCGGTAGGATCCACAGCTCCCGCAAGGGCGAAGTCGTAAGGAGCGGTATTGGCGCCTGCGACGCTGCGGTAGCCGATTTCGGTGAAGATCACGGGTTTGCCGGGGTGAGCGTTCGCGAAGTTCTGGACACCGGCGACGATATTTTCTCCGTTTTTATTGGAACTCCAGGCCGCCACAAGCTGAGCAATCGTTGGGTCATTTTGATTGGTCAACGGGAAGTACGCATCCAACCCAATGACCTCGACCTGATCCCAAAAGGAGACAGAAGTGAATTCGTCGCCGGCAAAGGTGGCGTTGGCGGCGTAGGACAGCAGCCCGGTGTAACCGCTATTGCGAATGGCGGTAATCACGGCAGTCCAGTCCGCGAGAAAGGTTGCGCCACTGAGTTTGGTGTATTCCGTTCCCAAGCAAAGCATCTCGACATTGTTGTCGCGCGCAAGAGTGGCATAGTGGACGATGAACATTTGAAAGCTCTGGAACCAAGACGCGGGGTCCGATGGTTGGAAGGTGCCGCGCCAGGCGCCGTCCTCGGAGTCCACGTGGGGCTTGAGCATGACTTTCAAGTTTTGGCTGTGGAATTCGGTAATGGCCGCAACGACGGCTGCGTCCGTGGGTGTGCGGTTGGGATCAGCCGCGATAGTATTTGCCGTGGCATCGGCCTGATATTGCGTGACCAGGACTCCGGCCCAAGTAGCGCCGGTCGCTGCCAGGGCGTTTTGCGAAGTGGTGCCAGCGCCGGTGTTGTACTCGTTGGGCTGCCAGGATGTGTGTGTGATGCCGCGATACAGAAAGCCGCTTTTCGTCGCCGGCGGAACCATCACGGTATTGGAGCCCGATTTGGTGGAGTCTTGTGTGGAAGTAGCCGTAATTCTGACCGGTCCCGGGGCGCCGGGCGCCATGAAAAGCCCGGTGCTAGAAATGCTGCCGGCGGACGCTTGCCAAGAAACGGAGGTACTGAATGCGCCGGTACCTTGCACATTCGCCGCGCACTGGTCCGTCTCAGCCGCGTCCGCCGAGGGTGCGGCGCATGCCACATTCACAGAGGTGATGGTGGAAGAGGAATTCCCGGGAGATGATCGGCCGCAGGCGTTGCAGAGATGAAGAGCACAAACAGCCAACGCCAGCGTCACGAGAGGAGAAAAAATGCCGCCGCGCATTAGGGTTTCACCCCGGTGTGGGTAAGACACCAGCTAACGGTGGTGACCCCATCGCCGACCTGCAGGCCGCCGGGTCCACCGACAGGCTTCCCCGCAGAGCATTCGGGTTTCGGCTGGCACCCGCCGAGGCATCCTATAATCTTCGTAATGTGGATCTGGTATTGGTTGTTATGGATGGCTAGAACGGTTCCGCAATAGCCTTCGCCGTTCCAGGGACGAACACATACGGTATCTCCGACGGATCTTCCGAAGGTATGCGCGCCGGCTTTACGCAGCATTTGAGCAATCTCTTCGTGCCCCATGCGTTCCGCCGCCTCTAGAGCGGACCCGAAACCCCGCGACCGGAGATTCGGATCGGCACCTGCCTCCACGAGAAACTTGACGGCCGCGGCCCGGTTGCGCGCCGTCGCTTCGATCAGAGGAGTTTGTCCCTCCGGGGCGGCGGCGTTCACATTGGCGCCAGCGTCCACAAGCTCGCGCATCGCTTCGAGCTGGCCAGCGGCCGCAGCTTCCAGAAGGGCGGTACGGCCGGAAGGATCTCGGGCGTCCGGATTCACGCCTTGCTCGAGACGCGTTCGCAGTAACTTGAGATTGCCGGTCCGCGCCGCTCTGTGCAGTTGCGTTTCCGTGCCTGGTCTCACTTGGGAAGAAGAAGCGGAGGTCCTTGCTGCCTGACGGTGACCGCGAGCAGTTGCCGCACAAAACAGCAGCATAAGGGCACACAACGCTGCCTGCCAATTCCTCCTGGAGCATTTCATCTTTCTTCACCCTCCCGCGGGCCTGCAAATTGTAGTCTAATCCGAAGTGATCGTCAGGGATGGTAATGGAGGCAGGTCGTCTATTTGCGGCGGTGTTGCTTTGTTTTTTCGTTGTTGCGTGTGTTCCCGTCTGCGCGGCAGAACCGGCGGATTGCGCGGGAGTTGTTCTCGACGAGAACGGTGTGCTTGTTCGAGCGGCCGAGGTGAAGCTAACCGACGCCGCCGGGCACGTCTACCGAACCGAGACGGATGCCACCGGGCGCTTCGCCTTCCATCATCTTTCTTCCGGGGACTACAAAGCGGAGGTTCGCAAGGAAGGTTTTTTCCTGCTCACGGGCCAGACCTTCACGCTGCACGCCGGGAGCAATGAGTTATCGCTGCTCTTGAATCATGAGCAGGAAGTGCGCGAAAACGTGCAGGTCACCGCGCCTTCCAACCAGATCGACGCCAAGGACACGACGCAGCGGTCGACGCTCTCTGCGCGGGATATTCGCGACATCCCTGTGCCCAACACTCATGTCCTTCAGCAGAGCTTGGTCGCGATGCCGGAAATCGTGGAAGACAATCGGGCCAATTTACATGTGGCCGGCGCGCGCTCAGGAGAAACGCAATACCTCATGGACGGCTTTGAGATCGGCGATCCGGTCAGCGGCGCGTTTACTTCACGCTTCAATGTGGATGCCACGCGTGGGGTGGAGGTTCAGTCGGGAAACATCAGCG
>Ga0209153_1000108_pt1 | contig 42008 bp, 37 predicted proteins | sample GraSoiAngelo_120_FD_185877 | JGI IMG/M metagenome (GOLD analysis project Ga0209153, IMG submission 185877) | Grasslands soil microbial communities from the Angelo Coastal Reserve, California, USA - 14_0919_09_20cm (SPAdes) (version 2) | ecosystem: Environmental > Terrestrial > Soil > Grasslands ... | reverse complement strand
ATTCATCGGGCTTGGCGCGCACAGCAGCCGCGGCGCCATCTACCGTTCAGTGCTTGAAGGGATCGCAATGCAGGCGGGCCGCGTGGTCGACGGGCTCGCTGCGTTGCCCGGCATCGGCGTGCCGGGCGAATATCGGGTGATCGGCGGCAATTCGCGCAATCCGCTGCTCATCGCGATCAAGGCCGCCGTATTCGGTGCGCCGATCATCGTTGTCGACCAGCCGGAGGCTACGGCGCTGGGTGCGGCCCTTCTCGGCGGCATAGCTGCCGGGCTTTGGCTGGACCTGGATGCCGCGCTTGCCAGTATCGAACAACGCGAGCATGTCGTTGAGCCTGATCCGGAATGGCTGGCCGCCTATGCGGAGATCCGGCGGCGCGTCTTCGATCCGCTTCAGGAGGCGCTGAAGCCTTTCAACGAGTCGATCATATCCACGGCGGCAAAGCGTCGCGGAGCGCCTTAAGGGTTGTCTTCGCCCGATCTTTCCCGGGCGTTTGGCGTCACGGCAGAGCGCCGTCAGTCGCGCTGAACGCTACGCATGGACGCCGCTGTTCAACGTGCTCAGGTTTTGAGCATGGGATCGGTCACCTCGTTGTCCTGATCGAGCGGCCGCCTTGCGCGAATGCCGGCTTTCGCAAGCGCATCGTGATAGAGCCGCACCGCCTCATTGGGCGAAGTCTCGCGTTCGACGACGCGGCGCATCAGGCGCACGATTTCGATCGGCGATTCGGCATACCAGATCTTTCGGCCGAACAGAGCGACCCGCGCGCCGCATCGTTCGGCCTGTGCGACAAGTTCCATCGTATCGCGCGTGGTGCCCGCCGCACCGCCGAGAACACCGACGATGAGGTTCCGCGAGTCGAAGGAAGCGAGTTCCTCCATCACGCGCGGCCCGTTATAAACCATTTTCAGAAAAAGCGGCCGTTCGGCCGAGGCAACGCCCGCAAGGGCGCGGGCGATCGCATCATTCACGTAAAGGCCGAGATCGACGCCGCCCGTATCGATTGGAAGGGTGGGATTGAAAACCTCGAGAAAATGGCGCATTCCGATCACTTCCGCCTCCTCGCGGAAGGCGGCATAGGCTTCGAGAGTAGTGACGTCTCGGTCGAGGTCGTTTTGGAACGTGATGGAGTAAAGGCCGAGATCGGCGACTGCGCGGGCGTGCTTGAGGCGTGCCGTGCGGAATGGCCTGGCTGGCGCGGTTTGATAGGAGCCGCCGCGGAGGTTCCAGATGTCTGTGGCGTCGTTCAGCCGCACGGCTGGCGTGACGGGAGTGTCCGAATAGGTGCCACTTGCATGCAGCGCTTCCGCTGAAGAAACGGAAGTGAGCATGATGTCAACGAGGCCGGAACTGACCATTTCGCGCATGCCGGCACGATAATCGGCCATGGTTCGCATGCTGTCCGTTGGCTGGTTGTTTTCATTGTAGACCGGCCCAGGCGCACCCGCACCGAAGCCCATATCGCCATCCTTGGCATCCGCGATGATGAAATCAGCCGGCGCGTATTGCCCCGCGCGGATGCGGGCGAGCTTGTGGTCCAGAGTCTTTTCACGCGCAGGCATGAATAGTTTTCTCCTTGTTTGGTTGTGCCGATCGGCCGGGGCGGAACCCGCCGGGAGAGATGCCGACGCCGCTACCGCTCAGCCAGGAAGACCGCATAGAAGTCGGTCTGCCGTCCTGTCGAACAGGTAGATGTGCTCCGGACGCATGATCAGGTGAACCTTGTCGCCTTCGCGCCAGGATATCTTTCCCCCGACCAGCACGTTGAGCAGCTGCTGGGAGGGCAGCCGCGCTCTCACCAGAATTGTGTGCCCGAGCGGCTCGACGGTATCAACTGTCGCGCTCAGAGTGTAGACCCCGTCGCTTGCCGGGCGGTCGGAAAGCAGGACATGTTCCGGCCGGATGCCGAGCAGGAGGTCGCGGGCGCTTGATTGCCGTAGCGAGGCAAGCAGACGGTCTGCAAGTTCGAACCTAGCGTTCAGTGTCGTGAGCGTCACGCCGCTGTCATTTGCGACCCCCTCGAGGAAGTTCATCGGGGGACTTCCTATGAAACCGGCCACGTAGGAATTCAGCGGCTGTTCATAGAGCCCCATCGGCGTTCCAACCTGCTGCAACTTGCCGCCGAGCATGACCACGATCCGATCGCCCATGCTCAATGCCTCGATCTGATCATGGGTGACATAGAAGGTCGTGATGCCGAGGCGCTCCTGCAATTTGATGATTTCGGACCGCATTTCCATGCGCAAGGCGGCATCGAGATTCGAAAGCGGTTCGTCCATGAGGAATACCCGCGGCTCGCGCATGATTGCGCGACCTAGCGCCACGCGCTGGCGCTGGCCGCCGGATAGTTCCCTCGGCCGGCGTTCAAGAAGATCTCCGATGCCCAGCATGCGTGAGACATGCTTTACCCGCGCCTCGATGTCCGCTCTCGGCACCTTGCGAAGCTGCGATCCGAAAGCAAGATTCGAGAACACGTTAAGATGCGGGAAAAGCGCGTAGTTCTGGAACACCATGGCGACATCCCGGTCACGTGGCAGGCGATCGGTAACGTCCTCGCCGTCGAACAGGATCTGTCCATCACTGACGGCCTCGAGGCCTGCGATCATGCGCATGGTGGACGTTTTTCCGCAGCCGGAAGGCCCGACAAGAACGATGAATTCGCCCTCCGAGGTCTCGAGCGAGAAGTCCTCCACCGCAGAGACGTCGGCGAAGCGCTTCGAGACGTGTCTGAGCTCCACACTTGCCATCGTTCGCCGTGTGCCTTTCTTCAGCACGGCCAGAGATCGCGGAGCACATCAGAACCGGCTGTCCCACGAATTGATACACATCGCCGGCGCGGCTGTCCATGTGGTGGCCGGCGCCCGTTGCTCCGCCACTTTCCCGTGTTGACCCCTCCGAGGTGCCAGGACTAGATTGAATTTCCGAAGGTGGCGCTCCGGTCATTTCCGTTTTGCCGGCAGGAGGAGGAATTTGCAGTCCGAAGCCGGATCGCATGCTTGACGCCCGCAATGGCGAAAGGAGGAGAAAATGCCGATGGGAAACGTCGAGAAGCTCGAAGCTCTGATTCAAGGGTATCTGAAAGGAAAAATCGGCCGGCGCGACTTCGTCGTGGGCGGATTGCAGCTTGGTCTTTCGCTCGCGGTGCTGACAAGGCTGACCGCTCCGGCACGGGCGGCGAACCTCATGGACTCGGCGCCCGAGGCGCCATATGAGTCTCCCATCACTCAGGAGCGCGTCGCCTTCCTCAAGACCAAGCCGTTCAAGGGGACCACTATCAATGTGATGGTGCTGAAGACGACAGTGGGCGACGGCCTGAAATATCATGTGCCGCACTGGGAAGAGGAAACGGGCGGCAAGGTGAATGTCGCCGAAGTGCCGATCGAGACGCTTCACCAGCAGATCTTCTCAGACCTTGCAAGCGGTCTCGGCCGCTATGACGCCTACATGACAGGCGCATGGTTCTACGGCGACTTCTTTGTGCCCAAGACCCCGTACATCGTCGAGATCGACAAATTCCAAGCCGATCCGCGCCATCCGTACTGGGACCCCGACCAGTGGCTGCCGGCCATGCGCAAGCTCTACGAATGGAACGGCAAACTGTATGGCGTGCTCTTCGACGGAGACGCGCAGGCGCTCTACTATCGCAAGGACATCTTCACCGACAGCAAGAACCAGGAAAAGTTCAAAGACAAATACGGGTATTCGCTGCCGGCGCCGCCGAAAACGATGAAAGAGCTGCAAGATGCCGCCGCTTTCTTCACGGGATGGGACTGGGCCAGCGACGGCGGCGAGGGCTGGGGCCTCGCGCTGCACGCAAAGGTCAACGAACAGGGCTTCTTCCACTTCCTGTCGCTGTCCGCCCCTTACGTGATCTCGCCTGACAACAAGTACTATTTCTTCAATCCGCAGGACATGAAGCCGCTTATCAACTCGGAGGGGCATCTTAGAGCTCTGGAGGATTACCTGAAACTCGCGAACGCTGGTCCGCGCGAGGAGATAAGCTGGACGCTCGGCCAGGGCTGGAATCTGTTCCTCGCCGGCCGTTCGGCAATGGAGCCGACCTGGGGGGACCTGCCGACGCTCGCCCAGGATCCGAAAACATCGAAGGTGAAGGGCAAGATGGGAGCGGCCGGCATGCCCGGCACAACGGAGGCCTTCAATCCAATTACCGGCCAGTGGAAGAAATACGAGTTGAATCAAGTCGGCAACACCAATGGTGGCTCGTGGCATTGCGTCATCTCTCGCAATTCCAAGAAGCAGGAGGCGACCTATGACTTCCTGGCCTTCATGGCCAACAAGAAGAACGCCTTCTTCAATTCCACCAATGGTTGGACTGGCGTGCAACCGGGCATGAAGTTCGAGTATCTGCCCCCCGTAGGTACCGCCAGTCTGGACGAGTTCAAGGCGCAGAACTGGGATGCCGATGACGCGATGGAATATCTGAAGGGCTACTATTCTGTCCTGAGTGCGCCGGTGCAGCAGGAATATCTGCGCATCCCGGGAACGGCCGAATATTGGCACGAACTCGACGTCAACATCTCGGCGGTCCTGGGCGGCCAGATGCAGCCGAAGGCGGCGCTCGATGCGACTGCCGCTGCATGGGAGAAGATTACCCAACGCTACGGACGCGAGAAACAGAAGGTGCTCTACCAGGCCTCGTTCGCATGATCGGTGTCGCCGGAAGCCGCGGTCGGCTTCCGGCGACGATCACGCGCGCGGATGTCAGATTCCGCGTCGCCGCTCGCGCCAGCTCGGGAAGGTAGCGCCGCGGATCCCTCGAACGGCCCGGGCTGGACAGTGCGGGCCAAGGTCGGCGATCGGGAACCTGCGATGAAAGCGAAGCACGTGAGGCCGGGCGAGTACGGCGCGGTCTTCAAATATGTCCTTCTCCTGCCCGCGGTGCTGTGGGTGGTCGCCTTCACATTCGTGCCGCTCATCTTTGTCATCCATTACAGTCTCGCCAACTATGTGCTCGGCTTGGGCATCACGGACTATGTCGGACTCGAGAATTATGCCGACGTGCTCGCTTCGGACCGCTTTTGGCACAGCATCATGGTCACTGCCGCTTACGTGGCGATCTCGGTCCCGATCGAAGTCGTCCTCGGCTTCACGGCGGCTTGGCTGGTCAATCTCGGCGCCCCTTGGTCGTACGGCTTCCGCACGGTGATTGGGACGCCGCTCTTCACCATGGAAGTCGCGATCGGCTATCTCGGCGTGACGCTGTTCAGTTCCCAAGGCGGGCTTGTCCCGGCCGTCCTCGGCTTGGCGGGCGTCCATGTGCCGTGGCTTTCGACTGCGTGGGGCGGGATCGCAGCGGCGATCCTGCTCGACATATGGCGGTGGACCTCCTTTGTGTTCGTCATCGTGCTGGCGGGGCTGGCCGGCATTTCGAGCGATCTCTATGATGCCGCGATCCTCGATGCGCGGAATCACTGGCAGGTGATGTGGCGTCTCGGCGTGCCACTCGCGTGGCCGGTCACCACGATCGCCATCCTGCTTCGGACAGTCGAATGCCTGAAGGTGTTCGCGATCCCTTATGCGCTGACCACAGGCGGGCCCGGGACGAGCACGGAGGTCTTCAGTGCGATGGATTATCTGACCACGGTCCAGTTCTTCAATTTCGGCCAAGGCTCGGCGATGGGCGTTATCTTCCTCGTCATGGTGGCGGCGCTCCTCACCGTGTTCTTCAAACAGATGCGCAAGCGGCTGGCCTGACCACAGCCCGTTGCGGAGCGGAGGCGAGAGCATGACCAACATTCTGTGGCTGCGGGCGAGCCTGATTTCCAAGGTCGTCGTCTATGTGCTGCTGACGCTTGCGGTCATCTTCACGCTGCTGCCCTTCGTGTGGGCCTTCATAAACTCGATCAAGACGAGCACGGCGACATTCGAGCCAGGCGCCTTCATTCCTTTCATCACATTCCAGCCGACGCTCGATTCCTGGCACAACGTTCTTTCCGATCCGCAAGCAATCAATGCCTTCATCAGCAGCATCGTCGTCAGCGTCGGCACTACCGCTGTCGCGCTTATTCTCGGTGTGCCGGCCGCCTATGCGCTCGCCCGCTTTCAGTTTCCGATCGGGTCGAGCGACATTGCGCTATGGTTCCTGTCGCAGCGGGTGCTGCCGCCTGCCGTGGTACTCGTGCCCTTCTATCTGCTTATGGTCTATCTTCAGTTGATCGACACATGGACGGGGCTGATCTTCTGCTACTCCGCCTTCAATCTCGCCTTCGCCGTCGTCATAATGCGCGACATATTCCGGGACGTGAGCACGGAGATCGAGGACGCGGCAAAGGTCGAAGGCGCAACGCCATGGCAGATATTCTGGAAAATCTCATTGCCGCTTTCGGTGGATGGTCTCGTCGTCACCGCGGTGCTGATCTTTGCCTTCACCTGGAACGAGGCGCTTTTTGCTGCGGCGCTCACCTCGCAAAGCGCGACGACCTTCTCCGCGTTGGTGCTTGCCTCGCGGTCGACCCGTGGAGTCGATTTCAATATCGCGGCAGTGAATACGCTAATCGGAATCATTCCGCCGGTGGTCCTATATTTCTTCGTCCAACGCTATCTCGCGCGGGGTCTTTCCTTCGGGGCAGTCAAAGGCTGACCGTCTTCCGGCGTCTACTTCATTGCCAACACCGGAATCTGCGATCAATACAGCAGCAATGTACCGCTCAGCGAGTGCAGGCTGTCATGCAAGGCCGACCCGATTCTCGCGCCCAACTAAAAATATCGAAATCAACCCCATGCAAAGTAGCCGGGGGGTCGCCGGCATGGATGCTTTGAGCGATGCCGCGAAAACATTTGACACGTCGGGCAAATCAGCGGCACCAGTCCATCATCGCGCAATCTGTAAAACGTCCATGGCAATCGAACAACTGCAAGGACTTCCGGAGCTACATGAGCCGCAATCCGGACGGCATCGACGCTCTGTTCTGTCGCAAGTTACGTGTTCGGTAGCAATGTGCGCCGTCAAGCCCGCCAGAAGGGTTTCCTGACTTCCAGAGCGATATCGCTCCAGGACAGCCCGACATCATGCAAGTCGCGGTCGGTCCATTGCGCCAAGTCGCGGCGCTGCGGAACCCGGTCGCGCCAAGTGTGCAGGGTGTCGCTGACTTGCTTCACAAGATCCCAATCATGATGATTTGTCATCGACGCCCTGGTCTTCGGTTTCCGGGCACCACACGGGCTCGACCTGCCCCCTTTCATCGTCCCTCCTTTGCTCGGCCCTGCACGATCGCGACCGCACCTGCGAGCAACACAGCGGCCGATATCACCAGCGAGGCATGCGCCCCGGTCATGAACGCGTTGTTCCCTCCGACCAGCGAGCCGAACAGGGCAACGCCAAGCACGCTGCCGGTCTGCCGCGTCGCGTTCAATACGCCCGCGGCGATGCCGGATCGCGACTTCTCGACACTGCCGAGCAGCGTCGAGGTCAAGGACGGCACGAGCAGGCCGAGCCCGCCTCCGAGGACCATGAGCTGAGCGCAGATCGCCCCGTAGCTCGTGCCTGAGGCCATAGGCAGCAGCGCAAGGCAGCCCGCGGCAGTGATCACACAAGCCAGCGCAATGGTTTGCGGCGCGCCGAGGCGCTCGCTGACCGACGCGGTGACGAGGTTGGCGGGCAGCACCATGCCCATCATGGGCACGAAGGCGAGACCCGTTGCGAACGGCGACCAGCCATTGACCTTCTGGAAGTAGAGACTGAGCACGAAGATCAGGCCGTAGAAGGCGATGTTGAAGAGAAGCCCGACCAGCGCGGTCAGCGCGAACATGCGACGGCGGAACAGCGATAGCGGCAGCATCGGCTGCGGCGCATATGCCTCGCGCCATACGAACAGGAGCCCGATCACGGCCGCCGCCGCGAAGCCCATGATGACGAGCGGATGGCTCCAGCCGAGCGCGCCGCCCTCGATCAGGGCGCCGGCCAGCGTGCCGAGGGTTGCAATCGCCGCGACCTGTCCCGGCAGATCGATCTCGCGCTGCGCGAGCCGCGGCGTCTCCTCGGCATAACGCCAGGCGAGCCAGAGGCCGGCGGCGCCGATCGGTAGGTTGACAAGAAAGATCGCGCGCCAGCCGACCAGCGCGATCAGCGCGCCGCCGACGAACGGCCCCGAAGTCAGTGCGACGCTCGCGCCTGCGGCCCAGAAGCCGACCGCGCGGCCGCGCGCCTTCGGATCGGTATACGCGTGATTGAGCAGTGTCAGCGAGTTCGGCACCAGGATCGCCGCCGCCAGGCCCTGCACGGAGCGCGCGGCGATCAGGAACATCGCCGACGGGGCCAGTGCGCAGGCGAGCGAAGCCAACGTGAAGATTGCAAAGCCCCCTATGAATATCCGTTTGGCGCCAACGCGATCACCGAGCGCACCGGCGGTCAAAATGAAGGCAGCGAACGCGATGGTATAGGCGGTCACCACCCATTGCAGCTCGGCGACGCTGCCGCCGAGCGAGGTGCCGATGCTGCTCAGCGCGGTATTGACGATGGTAATATCGAGCTGCACCACGCCAAGGCCGAGGCTCGTAGCGGCAAGCGCCAGCGCCTTCGCGAGAGGCGAATGGAATGACGTGTCGGAGCGGGCTTGTTCTGGCTGCCTTGTGTTGAGCGAAGTTGTTTGCATTGATCACACTCAGTTGTCTGCAAGAATTTGACGGCTCAGATAAACTTTGTTTTGCGAGTATCATTCGATACCAATCGAATATTCGTAGCCGCGGGATGACCTATCGCTTCACGGCGGCACTTCCTTTCGCGGGGCATGTTAGTTTGCAGGCAACCTATGTCCCGTGATCGAACCAGTCTTGCGGAAATACTACGGTCTTGGCCGAAGTGTTTGTGCTTGGCGCTGCGTCCTCATCGGCGTAGGAGAAAGACATGGACACGGGACCCAAAATCGCCCAGGTCGCGGCACTCGTCGGCGATCCGGCGCGCGCCAACATGCTTAGCGCGCTGATGGATGGCCGAACATTGACCGCCTCGGAGCTCGCCTATGTGTCTGGCGTGGCGCCGCAGACGGCGAGTGGCCATCTTGCGAAACTCAGCGACGCCGGACTGCTCGCGCTCGAAAAGCAGGGCCGACGACGATATTTCCGCTTGGCCTCTCCGCTCGTCGCGCGCATGCTGGAAGGTCTCATGGTCGTGGCGCAGGAAGGCCCCGCCCGGCAGCGCAATCTCTGGCGCGGCGGAGAGACGCTTCGACACGCACGCACGTGCTATGACCACATGGCCGGCCGCATCGCCGTCGCAATCGCCGACCGGCTGGTCCAACAGTCGTTTATTCTGCTCGACGAGGATGGCGGACAACTGACCGATGCCGGTCGGTCATTCTTCGATGAGTTGGGCGTCGATCTTCGCCTCGCCTCCAAGCGCCGAGTGTTCTGTCGCCCCTGTCTCGACTGGAGCGAGCGCCGGCCGCATCTGGCCGGGGCGGTCGGCGCTGCCATTCTTCGTCACGCTCTCGATCACGATTGGGTCGAGCATATCCGGGATAGCCGCGCGCTCGTCGTGACGCCTGTTGGTGTTAGAGGCCTCGCCACAACGTTCGGCATCGAGGGCGCACCCCCGACGGACGGCCGAAGGGCAGGTTGCATCACTGTCCCGAGGCTGGGTAGCGGTTATCCCGGTTGAGAAGCGCACCCCAGACGTGGGTGGCAGTGCGATCAGCCGCTTCCGCAGATGACTTCCTTTTTCGTCAAATAGCGAAACCTCCTTGGTCCACTTGGCCGACCTGCTGTCCCGACGTATGGCCATGGACCGCACCAGTTTCGCACCAGAAACAACCTTTCCAAAACGCAACGAACGCGATCGATCCGAGACGAAAACGTAGGAACATCAACGAATGCGCGCGATATTCTCCCGCTCATAACGGTCTGGTTACAGGTTCGAGTCCTGCCGGGCCTACCAGTGAAATCAACGCCTGCTGGATCCAATTTAGCTGGACCGGAAACCACCCGCACCAGAAAACGCACCGCTTTTTTCTGCATGGTGCGCCACCATGCCTTCTGCAGCAAGCAAACTAACCCCGCAGTCCGTGCCCAGCCAGAGCTTCCAACCCTACATCGTAGATTTGGCGGGATCGTCGCACGAAAGGGCTGAAGCTAGACGCCCCACCGCAGGGCGGCGGTATGAACCGGCGCGTCCCAGAGGCGTTTGATCTCGCCATCGAGCAGTGACACCGTCACCGAGCAGCCGGCCATGTCGAGCGAGGTAACGAGATTGCCGACCAGCGATCGTGCGACCTCGCAGCCCGCGGGTTCGAGACGTTTGCGCACGGCATCATACATCAGGTAGAGCTCCGACAGAGGCGTTCCCCCGAAGCCGTTGATCAACAGGATCATTTCACCGCGCGCGCGATCTCCGAGGTCGGCAATGATGGCACCAACCATTTCCGCCGCGATTTCGTTTGCGGGCTTGAGCTTGATACGGCGGCGCCCGGGTTCTCCGTGAATGCCGACGCCCACCTCCATTTCGTCCTCGCCGAGATCGAAGGTTGGCTTGCCGGCGGCCGGAACCGTACAGCTCGTAAGCGCGATGCCGATCGAACGCGTGGCCGCATTGACGCGATCACCCAAAGCTTTCAGATCATCAAGCGTGCGCCCTTCCTCGGCGGCCGCGCCAAGAATCTTCTCCACGATCAGCGTACCGGCGACGCCGCGCCGTCCGGTCGAATAGGTCGATTTCTCGACCGCGACATCATCATCGGTAATCACGGTTGCGATCGTCTTCCCCGACATCTCGCGGGCCATGTCGAAATTCATGACGTCGCCCTCGTAGTTCTTGACGATGAACAACACGCCCCCACCGCTATCGGCGGCTTCTGCCGCGGCAAGGATCAGATCGGGAGTCGGCGAGGTGAAGACCTGACCCGGACAGGCCGCATCCAGCATGCCCGGTCCCACGAATCCTCCGTGCAGCGGCTCGTGCCCGGAGCCGCCGCCCGACACCAGCGCTACCTTACCTTGCTTGAGATGACGACGCAGCACGAAGGGTGCCGTCTTTCCCAGCCGCACTATGTCGGAATGTGCCGCGCAAAATCCGGCGAGACTTTCATTCACCACGTCACCGACGGCGTTGATCAGTTTCTTCATCCCTCCCCTCCCTGTTCTTTTTGCTTCAGCTATCCTCGATCAGCCTGGCGACTTTCTCAGCGAATTCGCTCAGCAGCGTGTCGAGCTTGTGATTTTTCTGTTCGCTTCCGAGATCAGGCAGCATCAGCGTCAACCGCCGGCTGCGCTCGCGCTCCTTTAGGAGCAACAGTCGTCGTGGATGCGCCCGATGATAGGCCACAAGAAACCGGTCTTTTTCCTGCGCGGAGAAATGGCAGACCTGGATAATCGCGTGGACGTGCTGCGCCGGGATCGGCGTCTGATAGGCGGGGTTGGCGATCTGGGTGATGAAACTGCGGTTCTTGCCGAGCGCTTCAGCCAGGCGTTGCCGCATGCCAGACGGCCGCCGATCGAGGATGTCGCGCAGGATCGCCTTGTAGGCCGCTATCAACCCCTGCGCATTTTCTGGCGTGGCCTGCGTACTCATGCCGGCTTGCCGGAATAGCGGGCGATCGCGGCCCGGACCGGCCCAAGGGCGCCGGGTGCGACCGAAAAGCTTCGCAAGCCCTGATCGAGCAAGGAGGCGACCTGTTGCGGGTCACCCGCGAGGTCGCCACACAGGCTCGCGTCCCGGCCGTTGCGCTTGGCATGGGCTGCTACATGCCCGATGAGATTGAACACCGCGCGCGAAGGACGAGCCAGATCGGCAAGCTGCGGTTCGTCGCGACTTGCCGCCATGACATATTGAATCAGGTCGTTGCTGCCGATCGAATAGAAGTCAGCCTTGAAGTCCTCGACCACGAGCGCCGCGGCGGGAACCTCGACCATCATGCCAAGCGGCGGCATCACGACCTGGTGTCCCTCGCCCCGCAGCTCGTCAATCGCATCCTGGAACAGGACACGGCAACGATCGAGCTCCTCCGGTAGCGTGACCATGGGGATCATCACCTTTAAATTTCCGGCCACCGCGGCACGTGCCAGCGCTCGCAACTGCAAGCGAAACACGTCCAGCCGCTTGAGCGACAGCCGCACTCCGCGCACGCCAAGAAATGGATTGAGATCTCCAGGCATCGTCAAACCCGCAATCGGCTTGTCGCCGCCGGCATCCAGCGTGCGGATGGTCACCGGCTTGCCGGCGGCCCATTCGACCATCTGCTTGTAAATCCGATACTGCTCCTCCTCGGTCGGAAGCTGATCGCGTTCTTGGAACAGAAACTCGGTCCGCATCAATCCGATGCCGTCGACCTTCGACGGGTCAATATCCCTGAGCTCGGCGAGCCCGGTGACATTGATCATGAGCTGGACCGGTTCTCCGCTCGCGGTCACCACCGGGCCGGTGAATGAGAAAGCCGCTGCGCGGGCTTGCGCCTGCTCGGAGAGACGCCGACCATAGTCGGCCCTGAGCATCGGATCGGGATCGACGATCAGGGTGCCTGCATCGCCGTCCAACACAGCATCGACGCCGCTCTCGAGATGATCGATATCGACGCCGACAATCATCGGCACGCCGCGCGATCGCGCGAGGATGGCGACATGGCTTGACGGACTGCCCCGGCGCAATATCAGGCCGCCATCGCGCCAGTCGGTCGCGAGAAACACCGATGGCGGCATATCCTCCGCCACGACGATTGCGCCTGATGGCAGGGCCTGATCGGCTTCGCCGGCAAGGCGCCGCAACACACGGTCGCGCAGGTCGCGCAGGTCGGAGGCACGGGCGCGAAAATAGGGATCATCGGCCCGATCATAGGTTGCGATCTCGGGGTCGATCGCGGCGACCCAGGCCCTGTTGGCGACCTCGCCATCGGCGATCAGCGCAAAGGCCGGCGTCGCCAGGCTCTCGTCTTCGAGCAAAGCGAGCTGAAACGAGAGAATGGCTTCAGCGTCTTCGTCCTTGATCCTGCCGGCGAGCGCGGTGAGATCAAGCCGTGAGGCCTCGAGCGCATCGGCAAGCGCCTGATGCTCGCCTGCCACAGGTCGCGATTGGCCCGCTTCCGGCTTCGCGGCAACCAGGCGCACTAACCGTCCCATTGCGATCCCCGGGGCGGCGGATCTGCCCTCGACGCGATGGGCGGCTCGCTGCGTCCTATGGTCCATTTTGGAAATCTCCGTCGACCAGCATCACCAGCGCATCCAGCGCGGCCTTCGCGTCCTTGCCCTCCGCACGAAAATAGATGATCGAGTCCTTCGGCGCCTTGGTCGCCATGACCTTGACGATGCTCTTGGCGTCGACCCAGGGTCCGTCCGGCGAAAGCCCCAGATCGATCCTGGAATCGAACCCCTTGGCGAGCTTGGTCAGCTTGACCGATGGCCGGGCATGCAGCCCAACCTCATGCCGCATGAGGACCGATGCCTTTAGCTCATTCATTCCGATCATCTCGCATCACACCGGCGTCAGCTCTTCCGCCGTGCGGCGCACGGCTTCCAGCGTCGCCCCCGACGCCGCTTCGGTCGCTGCCATTACCGCGCCCTCGACGACCGGCGCGTTGCAAACGACGACGCGGCCACGCCGCGCATCGGGCAACATCTCGATCGCCATTTCGCTGTTGGTTTCGGCGCCTCCGAGGTCAACAAGAATGGCGACGCCTTTTTCCGACCACGCTTTGTCGATTGCCGCCATGATCGCCTCGACGTTGGTACCCAGACCGCCATCCGGATCGCCGCCGCACCAGCCAAGCGGCACTTCGTGGCCGACCATCTGTTCGACCATCATCGCGGTGCCGCGGGCGACGTCCGCGGAATGAGACACAATCACGATTCCTACGTTTTCATTCATGCACAACCTTCCATTACGTCTGCGACGGCGTCGACGATCAGCTCGGAGGATCGCGCGCCGGGGTCCATATGTCCGATGCTGCGTTCGCCAAGAAACGACGCACGGCCGCGGATTGCCTTCATCGGGACGGTGTTCTCCGCGGCGAGGCGGGCGGCGGCCCTCAGCCGCGCCGGGAAATCCCCTCCCCCCTCGCGCAACACCGCAAGCACGGGAAAAAATACATCGAGCATCGTCTTCTGGCCGGCTTCCGACTTGCCGCGTGCCTTCACCGCGTCGATCGCGGCGGCAACCGCATCCGCAACCTGTTCAAGGCTCACCTCATCGGCGAGCGTCTTGCCGAGCGACATGAACAGCGTGCCGTAGAGTGGACCGGATGCGCCGCCCACCTTCATCACCAGCGTGGTGCCCAGCCCTTTCAGGGATTCGCTAAGACTCTTGGCGGAGAGCTCGTCCGCCGCCGCCAGCACGGCTTCGAAGCCGCGCCGCATATTGGTGCCGTGATCGCCGTCGCCGATGGCACGGTCGAGATCAGTCAATTCATCCGCGCTGGCAATGACGCGGTTGGCGACAGCCACAATCAAACGCTTGCGTGTTTCGCGATCGATCATCATGTGCGAGCCCTATCGGTAACGATCCGGTCTCCGGATTGATCGAAATAGAGCGGCTCAAGGAATTCAAGCGAGACCTCGTCTCCCGCCTTTAGCTCCTGGGCCGGATCGGCAAGAGTGACAAGCGGATGGGCGTCAAGCTTGAGGTGCACATGGTTCTGGTCTCCGAGATGTTCGACCCAGTGCACCCGCGCCCTGGGCCCGGGACGATCCGCCGAAAGAATCCGGATATGCTCGGTGCGCAAACCTACGGTTCGCGCCTGTGCAGGCGGCGATTGGCTTGCCAAGAGCTCGGCGGGCATGAGGTTGATGGGCGGCGTCCCGAGGCGGCTCGCGACGTATGCGCTTTTCGGCCGCTCGTAGATTTCGCGAGGCGTGCCAAGCTGAATCAGGACTCCGTCGCTCAGGACGCCGATGCGATCGGCCATCGTCATGGCCTCGATCTGATCATGCGTGACGTAGAGAATAGTGGTGCCGAGCTCCCGCTGGATGCGCTTGAGCTCGAGGCGCAGTTCGGCACGCAGCTTGGCGTCGAGCGAGGACAGCGGCTCGTCCATCAGATAGACGGCGGGCTCGCGTACCAATGCGCGGCCGATCGCGACCCTCTGCATTTCGCCGCCGGACAGCGCGGTAGCGCGATTGGCGAGCTTCTGCCCGATATGCAACAGCTCGGCCACGTTCTGGACGCGGCGGCGGATGAAGGCCTCATTCATGCGACGTGCCGGCGAGCGCAAGGGAAAGGCGAGATTGTCGTACACGGTCAAATGTGGATACAGCGAGTATTGCTGGAACACGAAGGCGACGTCGCGCTCGGCCGGCATTTGCCTGGTGACGTCCCTGCCGCGGATCACCACGCTGCCATGATCGGGCCGCTCCAGCCCTGCGATCAGCCTCAATGTCGTGGTCTTGCCGGCGCCGGTCGGTCCAAGCAGCACGACGAATTCGCCGTCGGCAACGGAGAGCGAAAGATCGCGCACCGCGTCCATCGTGCCAAACCGCTTGCTGACATCGACGAGCGAGATATCAGCCATGGCGCGCTCCCGCATCCAGCGCCGAGGACAACGCTTCGCCGCTTGTCGTGTCGAACAGCGAGAGCTTATCCGGCCGTAATCTCAGCCCGACCGTCTCGCCGACGCGCACCGCCTTGCCTGACGGCAGGCGCGCCTTCACCTGGCCGTTGGCCGACCTGACGGTGACGATCTGCGTGGTCCCGAGATATTCGGCGCCGATCACCTGACCGCGAAGTGGCGAGCCGTCGGCAAAGGACACGTTTTCGGGGCGCACCCCCAGCGCAAATTTTCCCTCCGGGCGATCCTCGAATAGTTCCGGCATCTCGACGGACGCGCCATCGATCGTGACGGCGCGATCGCCCTGCCGCAACGCGGTGTGGACGTCGAGAAAGCTCATCGGCGGCGCACCGATGAAATCCGCTACGAACATCGTCCTCGGACGATCGTAGATTTCCTGCGGGGTGCCGATCTGCTCGACGCGCCCCTGATTCATGATGGCGATGCGATCGGCCATCGCCATGGCCTCGAGCTGGTCATGGGTGATGTAGATCGAGGTAGCATCGATCCGGTCGTGCAGCTCGCGCAGCTCGCCGCACATCAGCCTGCGAAACTCGGAATCGAGCGCGCCTAGCGGCTCGTCCATCAGGAAGGCTTTGGGCCGGCGCACGATGGCGCGACCGAGCGCGACGCGCTGCCGGTCGCCGCCGGAAAGACCGCCGACCCTGCGGTCGAGCAGATGATCGATCCGGAGCAGCTTTGCCGCTTCCTGGACGCTCTTCCTGATCTGGGCTCGTGAAAAATTCTGGCAGCGCAGGGGAAAGCCGATGTTCTGGCGCACGTTCATGTGCGGATAGAGCGCAAAAAGCTGGAACACGAAGGCGATATCGCGCGCCGATGCCGGCAATGCGGTGACGTCCTCGCCATCGAGCAGAATGCGCCCGGAGGTCGGCAGTTCCAGTCCCGCAATCATCCGCAAGGTCGTGGTCTTGCCGCAGCCAGACGGGCCGAGGATCACGAAGAACGAGCCGTGATCCACCGTGAAGCTGATGCCCTTGACGGCGGAAAACGCTCCGAAAGTTTTGGCGACCGACTCGAGCTTGATCTCCGCCATGGCGCTAATCCGGAAAATGGCTGACGATCACAAATCCCAGCGTGCCTGCCAGGATAGTGACAAAGGAATAGCTGAACAGGTTCAGTGAGAACGGCTGCATCAGCATCACGACCCCGAGCCCGATCAAGAGCATGGTGACGGCCTCGCACGGACCGCGGCGCAACAGGCGCGGAAATCGCGATGCACGGGGCTCGATCCGCTCGTTCATTTGCGCACCGCCCCGAAAGTGATGCCGCGCAACAGATGGCGGCGCAACAGCACGGTGAACAGCAGGATCGGCAGGAAGAACAGCGTCGTCGCCGCGGCCACCGCCGGCCAGTCCTGGCCACCCTCGCCGATGATGAAGGGGATGAAAGGCGGCATGGTCTGCGCATCGCCGCTGGTGAGCAGAACAGCGAACGCATATTCGTTCCAGGCAAAGATCAGGCAAAATATCGCGGTCGCGGCGATCCCCGTGATGGCCTGCGGCAATACTACCTTGAAGAAGGCCTGCAAGCGGGAGTAGCCGTCGACCATGGCGGCTTCCTCATATTCGCGCGGGATCTCGTCGATGAAGCCCTTCAACAGCCATACCGCCAGCGACACGTTGACGGCGGTATAGAGCAGGATCATCCCGAGCTTGGTGTCGGTCAGCCCGAGATTGCGGAACATCAGGTAGATTGGGATCGCGACCGCAATCGGCGGCATCATTCGCGTCGACAGGATGAAGAACAGCAAATCGTCTGCGAGCGGGACACGAAAGCGAGAGAACGCGTAGGCTGCGATCGTCCCGAGACATACCGCAAGGAAGGTCGACCCAAATCCGATCACGATCGAGTTGATGAAGCGCGGCACGACTTTCGAGGGGCCGGCGATCACCATGTTGCGCGAGCGCACCAGCCGCTCGTACCATGTCTGCGGCGGCGGCAAGCTTGCGAGAAATTCGGGCGTCTGTCGCGTGCGCGTCGTGAACAGGTTGACATAGCCTTCGACCGACGACTCGGAGATGATCTTTGGCGGATAGGAAATTGAATCCGTAGGTGTCTTGAAGCTGGTGAGAAAAATCCACAAGAGCGGAAGGATCGCGATGATGGCATAGGTTGCCACCAGCATCCCGCCGATCGTCTTGGCGAGCTGCGACGGCTCAGCTACGGAATGGGCGGCGACCGTGCTCATCGCTGCTTCACCCGATCAAGAACCCTGACATAGATGTTGGCGGCGCCGAACACCGTAACGAAGAGAATAATCGCCAAGGCGGAGGAATAGCCGGTGCGCCATTTCTCAAACGCCTCGCGCTTTAGCGTGATCGAGGCCACTTCCGTGGTCGATCCCGGACCGCCGGAGGTCAAAAGGTTGACCATGTCGAACATTTTGAAATTCTCGATCGCGCGGAAGAGAATGGCGAGCATCAGGAAAGGCATCACCATCGGCAGCGTGATCGACCAGAATTGCCGCCAACGCGAGGCACGGTCGACCTCGGCGGCCTCGTAGATGTAGTCGGGAATCGAGCGCAAGCCGGCCAGGCAGATCAGCATCACGTAAGGCGTCCACATCCAGACATCGACCATGACGATCGCCCAGGGGGCCAGCGCCACATCGCCGATCATTTGAAACGAGCTGGGATCAGCACCGGTGAAGAAGGCGACCACGCTGTTGAACAGGCCGATCTGCGGCTGCAGCAGGAACGTCCAGAAGTTGCCGACCACCGCGGGCGACAGCATCATCGGCAAGAGAATCATGGTGGTCCAAAAACTGTGGGCACGGAAGCGGCGGTTGATCAGGAGCGCGAGACCGAAGCCGATCAGCATTTCGAGCCCGATCGACCACAGCACGAAATGCGCGGTCGCCTGCATGGCGTGCCAGACGTCGGGATCGCTGAGGATGTCGCGATAATTGTCGAGGCCGACATAGCGGAGCGGCGCGTTCGGACGGTTCGCCCGGTAATTGGTGAAGGAAAGCTGGATCGTCCAGAGCAGCGGAAAGATGTTGATCGCCAGCAGCAGCAATACCGATGGCGTGATGAACAGCCAGGCGATCGCGCGGTCCGACATGGTACTGAGCCGGAACGCCAGTCGGCGCGGTGCCCGGGCGTCAGCCCGTTCAGCCAGGGTGCTCATGGGAATCCTTTTCTGCACGGATCGCTGACTGGTCCAAGGAAGGGTCTCCCGGCCCAACGTGCCGGGAGACCTTGGAGGGTAGACCGCGACTAGATCTTACCCTCTTCTTTGAACACTTTCTGCCAATCCTTCACCAGAAGATCGAGCGCTTCCTTCGCCGTACCCTTGTCCGCCACGACATAGTCATGGACGCGCTTTTGCATATCGAGCAGGAGCTCGGCGTAGGCGGGCTCGGCCCAGAAGTCCTTCACGATATCCATCGACTTCAGGAAGTCGGCCGCAAACGGCGCGCTCTTCGCAAAGCCCGGATCGTTCAGCACTGCCTTGTGGCAGGAATAACCGCCGAGCGCCCACCATTTCTTTTGGATATCAGGCTGCGCAAACCATTTGATATAGGCGAGCGCATCGTCCCGGTTCGGCGAGTAGGAGACCACCGAAATGCCCTGTCCGCCGAGCTGGGTGTAGTGATACTTCTCCTTCGGATTGACGAAGAAGCCGATCTTGTCGCCGCCGACATTCGGATCCTTGTACAGGCCGGGGAAGAATGCGAAGAAGTTCATCTGCATTGCGACCTGTCCGGACTTGAAGGCATCGAGCCCTTCGGACATGTAGGCGTTGCTCATGCCGGGCGCGGTGCAGCACTTGTACAGCGACTTGTAGAATTCGAGTGCCTTGACCGCTTCCGGCGAGTTGACGAAGCCCTCCATCTCATAGGGCTTGTTCGGATTGTCGTACTGGAAGCCCCAGTCGTAGAGCGCGTTCGTCACGCCCATGGTGATGCCTTCGGAGCCGCGCTCGGTGTAGATATAGGCCCCATAGACCTTCTTGCCGTCGATCTCCCTGCCCTGGAAAAACTCGGCGATTTCCTTCAACTGATCCCAGGTCTGAGGCGGCGCTAGGTCGTGGTTGTATTTCTTCTTGAAGTCGGCCTGGATCTCGGGTCTCGCGAACCAGTCCTTGCGATAGGTCCAGCCGATCGCATCGCCCATCGCCGGCAAGGCCCAGTAGTTCGGCGTGTTCTTCGGCCACTCCGAATAACCGACCACCGTCGCCGGCATGAAATCGTCCATCGTGATTCCTTCCTTCTTGAAGAAATCATTCAGCTTGACGTAGTGGCCGTTCTCGGCGGCGCCGCCGATCCATTGGCTGTCGCCGATGATGAGATCGCACAGCTTGCCCTTGGAATTGAGTTCGTTGAGGAAGCGATCGGCATAGCTCGTCCACGGGACGAACTCGTATTTCATCTCGATGCCAGTCTTGGTGGTGAAGTCCTTGCCGAGCTCCACCAAGGCGTTGGCGGGATCCCAGGCCGCCCAACACAAGGTCAGCTGTTTGGCCTCGGCGGGAGCCTGAGCGCCGAGAAAAGAAGCGACAGCAACCGCGCTCGCTCCCAACGCATGCATCATTCGGATCATCTAACCCTCCCTGTTGTTGCAGGCGATCGCCCGCCTGCCCTGTCGTTCACACTTCGCCGTGCACGCAGATCAGTCCGGTCTTCTCAGAAGCCGCGGAAAAATTGTTGTTTAGTATTGTTGTTAAGCGAAAGATTTTCACTAAACACAACCGCTGTCAATGGCCGCCACGGATTCCCGCCTTGAGTTTGAATTATTGCTGCACTGCGGGGATTAATTGAAGCCATCGCCAGGAGAAGGGATCGGAAAGGAGAAGCCGAATTTGTTTAGTAAATTCAACCTTCCACCACTCGCACCCGCGCATCTGGCTGCGATCACCATGGGCGGAAGGGTCAGAGGGATTTACCGAACGCCTTTCAAAGGGCGGCAGGTTCGATAAAGCCGCGCGGGCGCGCAGAACGGTGCCCGTTGTGGCGGGTCATTTTCGTTTCAGAATGATGTTGCTCGGTCACGACCGGCGTCCCGTGCCTTGGCATGTAGGGCATTTCACGAAGTGCCACCTGCAGGATTTTTCCTTTGCCTCAGCGAAGCCATTCACATAACGGACTCAACGATTTCAGCCATGGCTGGGGCAGGACGGATCGTACGCCCGAATAGCGGAATCAAAATCAGTTTTGATTATTCAAACCTGGGACCGCAAATTAGGAGACATCTTTTTGGCCTTGATATCGCAAAGCGACTAACGCTCTCTCTCTGCAAGTGCTGTCATCGCGGCGGATCGCGGGAGCGGCGTGATCGCTGGAGTGTGAGTCGCAATACCAGTGGAGGGCACGCTCACTTTCGCAAGCCTAACCATGTCCTCGTCAAGATCGATGGCGACATATTGTCCCTGCCAGTATGCCAATGCCGAGGAACGCCCGGAGAGTTTGAGGCCGCATACGCCGCCGATCACGATCACATGAGAATGGCGCTCGATGACGTCCTCGACCTCGCAGTCGATCGCTGCCAGCGCCCCGATCAGGAGCGGCGCGCCCGGCGGCCGCGTGGTCCACTGCGCGCCGGCAAAGCGTTCCGCACCTTTCAGGCCGCCCTTGCCGGCAAACCGCTCGGCAATGTCGAGCTGGTCCGCATTCAGGATGTTCACGCCAAAATGCCCGTAGCGTCGCAACAGCGGCCAGGTCGAGGACGCACGGCTGACGCTGATGATCAGCGTGGGCGGATCGACCGAAAGCGAGGAGACAGACGTCACGGTCATGCCGGTGATGTCGTCGCCGCGACCAGCCGTGACGACGCTGACCGCGCCGACAAGATGGCGCATGGCGCCGCGGAAATCGTCCGACGACACCTCACGTGTGAGGTCGACGATACGGTCAGTTGTCATGGCATCCTCATTACGTTGATCGTTCGTCGCCCCCGCGCAGCAGCTCGCCCAGGATCGAGCCCTCGAGTGCCGCGAGATCGGCTGAACCACGCTTCCGAGGACGCTTGATATCGATATGAATGTCGCGCGCGATGCGGCCGTCCTCGAGGAGGAGCACGCGATCGGCGAGCGCGATCGCCTCCGAGACGTCATGCGTCACCAGAATCGCGGTAAAGCCCTGGTCGCGCCAGACTCGCTCGAGCAATCGCTGCATGGTGATGCGGGTAAGCGCGTCCAGCGCGCCCAGCGGCTCATCGAAGGCGAGCAGGCGCGGATGGCTGACCAGCGCACGCGCGAGCGCCACGCGCTGCTTCTGCCCACCGGACAAGACGGCCGGCCATTGTCCCCGCTTCTCCGCAAGACCAACTTCAGTGAGCGCCCGTTCAGCGCGCGCCCTGGCGTCGGCCGATTTGCGGCCGCGGCCGAGACCGACCTCCACGTTGGCGAGCACGCGCGCCCACGGCAACAGTCGCGGCTCCTGGAACATCACCCGCGCATCCTCCGGGCGCGCTTCCGAGCCAAAACTGACGCTTCCGGAATCGATGCTCTCCAAGCCAGCAATCAGACGCAAGAGCGTGCTCTTGCCGCAGCCGCTCTTGCCGACGATCGCGACGAACTGGCCCGCGGGAATACAGACGTCGATGCCGCGCAGCACCTCGTGGTCACCAAACGATTTGCGCAAGCCGCGGATAGTGAGCGCCAGACCGCGGGCGCCTACTTCGGAGCCCTGCCACAGGCGCCGCGCCTGCTTGACATAGTCGGGCCGATCGATCAGCTCGGCCTCGGGAACGCGAAAACGAAGGGCTTCTTGCATGCGCATCTCTTCAGGGTTTGCGGAATGCGGGGTGCCAGGCGAGGGTCAATCGCTCCAGCGCACGCGATGCGCTGTCGGCGAGCTTGCCCAGCAAGGCATAGATCAGGATCGAGAGCACGACGACATCGACCAGCATGAACTCGCGCGCCTGCATCGCCATGTAGCCGAGGCCCGACGACGCCGCGATGGTCTCGGCGACGATCAGGGTGAGCCACATGATGCCGAGTGCGAAGCGCAGACCGACGAAGATTGAGGGGAGCGCGCCCGGGAAGATCACCCGCGTGAACAATTCGCCGTTAGTCATGCCGTAGATGCGCCCCATCTCGATCAATTGCGGATCGACTGTGCGGATGCCATGCAGCGTGTTGAGATAGACCGGAAAAAATACGCCGAGCGCGACCAGGAACAGTTTTGCTGTCTCGTCGATGCCGAACCAGAGAATGACCAGCGGAATCAGCGCCAGATGCGGAATGTTGCGCACCATCTGCAGCGTCGTATCGGTCAGCTTGCCGGCAAGCTGCGACAGCCCGTTGGCGAGGCCAAAGGCGAAGCCGATGCTGCCGCCGATCATAAAGCCGATGCTTGCGCGCCAGAAGCTGACCCAGATGTTGCGGCCGAGTTCACCCGAAACGGTGAGCTTCCAGCCCGCCAGCGCCACATCGCTTGGCGCCGGCAGCACGCGCGACGACACAAAGCCCGTCGCGCAGGCAAGCTGCCAGACGCCGAGGATCACAAGCGGGACGATCCACGGGACAAACCCATCGGCGCGCGGCAATTTGAGCGCGCGTACGCGTGGAAAACTTTCGATCACACTCATGACTGCGAGGCCTGCCTCTGCGGGCGATGATCGTTGCCGATGGTCTCGCCGAACGGTCCGGTATTGACGCGAAGTGGCGTGACATTGCTCGGCTGCTCCAGCGCAAGCAGCGGAAACACCAGTTCGGCAAAGCGGTAGGCTTCCTCGAGATGGGGATAGCCCGACATGATGAAGGTATCGATGCCGATATCCTGATACTCCTTGATCCGCGCCGCAACGATCTGGGGATCGCCGACCAGCGCCGTTCCAGCGCCGCCGCGGACGAGCCCCACGCCGGCCCAGAGGTTCGGGCTGATCTCGAGCTTGTCACGGCGGCCGCCATGCAGATCGGCCATGCGCTGCTGCCCGACCGAGTCCATGCGCGAAAAGATCTTTTGCGCCGAGGCGATGGCGTCGTCGGTCACGTGGCTAATCAAGTCGTCTGCGGCCTTCCAGGCGTCTGCGTCAGTCTCTCGCACGATCACATGCAGGCGGATGCCGAACGAAAGTTTGCGCCCACGTTTCTCGGCGCTGGCCCTGACCCGCGCAACCTTCTCGGCGACCTGGGCCGGCGGCTCGCCCCAGGTCAAATATTTGTCGACCGTCTCGGCGGCGACTACGATACCCGCATCCGATGATCCGCCGAAATAAAGTGGCGGCCGGGGCGACTGCAGAGGCTGAAACAGCAGCCGTCCATCCTCGACGCGGATGTGTCTGCCCTCGAAATTGACGGTCTTGCCGGCGAGCAGGTCGGTATAGATCTGCAGGAACTCGCGCGTCACCGCGTAACGCTCATCGTGGCTCAGGAAGATTCCATCACCCTTGTTCTCGACGGGATCGCCGCCCGTGACGACGTTGATCAGGAGCCGGCCATTGGAAATCCGGTCGAGCGTTGCGGTCATGCGTGCGGCGACGCTTGGCGACTGCAGGCCCGGCCGCACCGCAACGAGATAGCGCAGCCGTTCGGTAAACGGCGCGACGCTGGAGGCGACGATCCAGGAATCCTCGCAAGACCGCCCGGTTGGCAGCAACACGCCGAAATAGCCGAGCTGGTCGGCAGCCTGCGCGATCTGGCGCAGATAATTGAAGTTCACTTCACGCCCACCGATGGTCGTGCCGAGATAGCGGCCGTCACCATGGGTCGGCAGGAACCAGAGGATGTTGGCCTTGGCTGATTTTTGCGCAGTCATGATCACGATCCCGATTTGCGCTGCAGGTCCGAGACCGTTATCGCCTTGGGTAACAAGCCGAGTCGCAAGAAGGTGTCGGCAATGCGCTGCTGACTTGCGATCACCTCATCGCTGATCGGGCGAATGCCATAGGACTCGCGCTTCAGCGATGCCGCCAAGACCGGTGCGGGCAGACCGATCGACGGGCTAAGTTGCGCCGCGACCTCGTCGATATGGTTCTTGGTCCACTCGTCGGCCTCGTTGAGCGCATCGAGCACGATGTCGACCACCTTGGCGTTCTCTGCGAGGAATCTCTTCGAGGAAAAATAGAACTGATGATTGGCGACAAGACCGGTCCCGTCGGTGAGGATGCGCGCGCCGGTCGAGGCTTCGGCCGCGGCTTCACAGGGATCCCAGATCACCCAGGCATCGACCGCGCCGCGTGTGAAGGCGGCGAGCGCGTCGGCCGGCGCCAGAAAGACCGGCTGGATATCGGCATATTTCAGGCCGGCCTTCTCCAGCGCTTTCACCAGGAGATAGTGGACATTCGAGCCCTTGTTGAGGGCGACCTTCTTGCCGCGCAGATCGGCGACGGATTTGAGCGGACTGTCCTTGGGGACCAGGATCGCTTCGCCCTGCGCGGCCGGCGGATCGTAGGCAAGATAGACCAGCGGCGCGCCGGCAGCTTGCGCAAAGATCGGCGGCGTTTCGCCGGCGATGCCGAAATCGATCGCGCCGACATTGAGCGCTTCGAGGAGCGGCGGTCCAGACGGAAATTCGGTCCAGGACACCGTGTAGCCGAGCGGCTTCAACTTCTGCTCCAGCGTTCCGCGTCCCTTCAAGAGGACCAGCTTGCCGTATTTCTGGAAACCGATACGCACGACGTTGTCCTGACCGTAGGAGGCACCGACGCTAGCGGCGACAATGCCGAGCGACAGCACGGCGCGCGCGATCCAGCCTTGCAGAAAATGCTTCATAATGTGTCCCTTGCGTTGCCCCTTGAAACTATCAAATCTGCGTATTGCGCCAGACAATGTCGCGAACCGCGACCTGCCTTGGAATCAGGCCGAGCTTGAAGAAGCGATCGGCCACGCCCTGCTGGGTTGCGATGATGTCTTCGGTGACGGGCCCGACGGCGAAGGACGAACGATTGGCCGCGATGGTCTGAATGTCGAGGCGAATGCCAGTGACAGCACTCAGGCTTCTCGCCACCTCCTCCCGATGCGCCTCCGCCCATTTTGCGGTTGACGTCGTCACGTCGGTGATCTGCTGCAGGATCGATCCGTGGTTTTTCGCGAAATCACGATTGGCGATATAGAAGGAATTGGTCTTGGTGATCTCGCGCGCATTGACGAGAATCCGCCCGTTTTGCATGGTCTCGCCGATCGCGAAGTAGGGATCCCAGATCGCCCAGGCATCGATGCTGCCATTGGCGAAAGCAGGTCCCGCATCGGGCGGGGTGAGATAGACCGGCGTTATGTCGGCATAGCTCAGGCCAGCCTTTTCCAGCGTCTGCACGACGATGTTGTGCGCGCTCGATCCTCGCGTGAAACCGACGCGCTTACCCTTCAGGTCGGCGATGGAGTGCAGGCCTGAGTCCCGCGGCACCAGGATCCCCTGACCATTGGTGATCGGCTGGCCCGCGGCGTAGACGATCGCAGCGCCCGCGGCCTGGGCGAAAATCGGCGGGGAATCGCCGACGGCGCCATAGTCGACGCTGCCGACATTCATCGCCTCCATCATCGGCGGGCCAGAAGAAAACTCGACCCATTTCACCGCAATCCCTTGCGGATCGAAGTGTCTTTCCAGGGCTGCCTGCTCGCGCGCAACAACGAGCACGCCGTTCTTCTGATAGCCGATACGAATTTCCCTCAAACTTGGACCTGCGAGGGCGCGCGACGACAGGGCCGCCACAGCCGCAGTTCCTATCGATAGTTTGAGAAATTTCCGACGCTTCATTTCCGCTTCCCGACCCAAGTGTGATGCGGGAATCATGGTGCGAATGAACAAGAGTGTCGAGAGCTACGGAAAAATAGCGATACAAGCGCTGCAGCGCCGCTGAACGGCGAAGCATTTCTTTCAGATATAAACGGCAGGCAGCGAAATGTTTTCAGCACACGAATGTGATGAGATCGGCCGCTGCGCTCTCATTGTTCGGTGCCTCCACCGATAGCATCAGCAAAGGACCGGTCAACGATGTCGGGTGCATTCAGCCTCTGCTTGATCAGGCCGGACCGGAAATAGAGATCGATCGTCTTCTGCTCGTCCGCCAACACAAAATCGTCGATCGGCGCGATCCGGATTTTCGCCCGCATCAGCCAGTTCACCGCCACCGAGGATGGTACGCTCATGAGCCTGCCCCAGGTTTCGGCATAGCCCTCGACATGATCGAGCGACCAGGCGCGCGCCGTCGCCAGGCGCTGCACGAAATCCAAAAGCGCCTCCCGCTTCTCACGGATCGCGGCGGGCGTTGCGATTTGGAAGCCTAGGCCCGGTGTGAGCCCCTCTCCGGTAATCACGCGGCGCGACTTGAACAGCACCTCCTCCTGGCTGACATACGGCTCCCAGGTCGACCAAGCATCCACCGAACCCTGGCTATAGGCGACCTTGGCGTCCGAGGGCGCGAGGAAGACGATCTTGACATCGTCCGCCGTCCACCCCCTCGCCTCAAGTGCGGCGAGGATGAGCAGGTGACCGACCGAACCGCGGCCGGTCGCGATCTTCTTTCCGCGCAGATCGTCGAAGCTGCGGATCGCCGAGGCCTCTGGCACAAGGATGGCGAGCCCATCCCGCGACTGCCGGATCGCGGCGATCGCTTTCACGGGCACGTTCGCTGCCGCCGCGAAGGTGAATGGCGCATCCCCGACAAGGCCGGTGTCGATCGCGCCAGCACCGAGCGCTTCCAGCGGCGGTGCTGCCGCCGGAAACTCCTTCCACTCGATCTTGTCCGGAACGTCTTTCAAGACGCCGGCCGCTTCCATCACGGCCTGAGCGTTGCCTTTCTGGTCGCCGACGCGCAAGGCGGTTTCGGCGTCGACGACATCAGTCACGCCGAATAGGATCGCGGCGGCGAGCAACAAACTCTTCATTCGGCGGCCAGGCCCCTCGCGCCCTGCCGCTCGGCAATCAGTTTGCGCGTCAGCGGGATCAACTCGCGGCCATAGTCGATGGCATCGATCAGCGGATCAAAGCCGCGGATCAGGAAATGGCTGATGCCGAGGTCGTAATAGTCGCCGAACACTTCGGCGACCTGCTCCGGCGTGCCGACCAGCGCGGTGGTGTTGCTGTTGGCGCCGGTCAGCTTTGCGATCTCGGTCCACAGCCGCTTGTCGACGCGCTTGCCGTCTTCAGCGAGCGCAAGCAGGCGACGCGCCCCGGCGGTGGCATGGCCGTCGGCCGGCTTGCGATAGCCGGTCTTGTCCTGCTGCGCGATGGCGCGCTCAAGCAGCGCATCGGCTTTGGCCCATGCCTTCTCCTCAGTGTCGGCGAGGATCGGCCGCACCGAAAGGCTGAAGCGCGGTGCCGGCCGGCCATGCCTCGCCGCGGCGTCGCGAACCCGCGCGGTTTGCTCGCGCACCTGTGCGTAGGATTCGCCCCACAGCGCAAAGGTGTCGGCGTGTTTTCCAGCGACCTCGATCGCGCCGTCGGAGGCACCACCGACGAAGATCCGGATGCCCTCGGGGCGATACGGCTTCACAGCGGAGAAGCCGTTCTGCACCTGATAATATTTGCCGGTATAATCGAACGGCTTATCGCTGGTCCATTCGGCGCGAACGACGTCGAGGAATTCGCTTGTCCGCGCGTACCGCTCCTGCTTGTCGTCGATGGTGTTGCCGTCCTGCCGGAGCTCGGTTGCATTGCCGCCGGTGATGACATGCAGCGCCACGCGGCCCCTGGAGAACTGGTCGATGGTCGCAAGCTGCCGCGCCAGCAAGGTCGGCGCGGTGAATCCCGGCCGTTGCGCGATCAGGACGTTGAGCTTTTCGGTCACGGACAGTACGTGCTGGCCGACCTGCAGGCCGTCGGGCGAGGTCGAATGAAATGCCAGCAGCACGCGGTCGAAGCCGGCGTTCTCATGCGCTTTGGCCACGGTCTCGATGTGGATCGGATCCAGCACCGGCCCCTGGCGAACGATCGTTTCCGAGGAATTGTTGTTGCTGATGTAACCGATGAATTCGATGGACATTGTTGGTCTCCCTCTTGTGGCAGTCACAGCCCGAGCGCCGCGCGGCCGAGGCCCACGCGTGTCGCGTCGTCCTGCGGCGTGTGAACGCGCCCGCACAGCACGTCGCGGTAATGCCGCTCCAGCGGATTGGCGCGGCTCAGTCCGTGATTGCCCGACAGCGATAGCGCATCCTCGACCACTGCAATCGCATTGTTGGTCACGGTCAGCTTGATCGCGTTGGATTCGGCGGCTCCCAGCAACACGCCATCATCGAAATCGACGGCAAAACTGTCGATCAGCCGCGCGTTGACGGCAAGCCGCACCTCGATCCCACCCAGGATTTCTTGCGCGCGCGGCAGTGTCGCGAGCGGCGTGCCGAGATTGGCGGGCGCACGCTCCTTGAGGAACCTGATTAGCCAGCCGCGCGCGGCACGCGCGATGCCGTCATAGATCGCCGCGACGAAGATCGCTTGGATGGTCGCTTGGGTGAAATCCGGGGTGCACCAGGCCTCGGGCCTGCGCACGTCGATCTCGTAATCGAGCGGAAACGCGACGTCCTCGAAGATCACGTCATGGCTTCCGCTTGCGCGCAGCCCGAGATGGTTCCAGGTCTCTTCGATGCGCGTTCCCGGCAGGCCGGCCGGCACCAGGAACAGGCCGACCCGCGTCTCCGCCTCGTCCGTTTTGGCCCAGACCGCATACCATTTGAGGATCGGTGCACCGGTCGAATAGATCTTGCGGCCGGTCAGCCGCCATCCGGTCTCGGTGCGCCGCGCAATCGTTGCGGGAAGGCCGCCGCGCGCCGGCGAGCCCAACTCCGGCTCGACCCGCAGCGCGTTAATCAGGGCGACACCGTCCACCGTCTCCTTGGCGAGCTTGCGCGCGAGCCGGGCCGGCCAGCGTTCGCTCCTCGCCATCACCAGATGCTGGATATAATGCATCGACAGCACCAGCGCGGTCGACGGATCGGCCTTGCCGAAGATGCCGAGCACGTGCCCGGCATCCCTCGCCCCTGCCCCGCCCCCGCCAAGCGCAGCCGGCACAGTCAGCGCCAACAGGCCTGCGTCCGACAATTCCCTGAAGTTTTCGAACGGAAAGCTAGCATCGCGGTCGTGCGCGGCTGCCCGCTCGGCGAAGCCGACCGCGAGCTCGCGCGCGCAATCAAGACGATCCGGTCGTCGCGGCTCTGCGCGATCGCTTGCCGCAACCATACCAAGCGCCCTCACCATGTCGCGTCCAATCCGAGCAGGTTAAGGATCTGCTTGCGCAGATCCGCAAGGTAGGGATCGCCACGATGGCGCGGATGGGGCCGCTGCACCTTGATATCGGCCTTGATGCGTGCGGGCCTCTCGGAGAGAACGATGACGCGGTTGGCGAGCACCAGCGCTTCCTCCGCATCATGGGTGACCAGGAGCGTGGTAAAGCCCTTGCGCTGCCATAGTGACACAAGCTCGGCCTGCATGGTGATGCGCGTCAACGAATCGAGCTTGCCCAGCGGCTCATCGAGGATGAGGATTTTCGGGTCGTTCACCAGCGCACGGGCCAGTGCCGCGCGCTGCGCCATGCCGCCAGACAGCTGATGCGGGTAGGCGTTGCGGAAGGTCGAGAGCCCGACGAGGTCGAGCGCAGCATCGACCCTTGACCGGTGTTGCCCGAGAATACCCTGCGCTTCGAGGCCGAGCGCCACGTTGTCCCATACGGTGCGCCACGGAAACAAGGTCGGGTCCTGGAATACGACCACGCGCGAGGGATGCGGTCCCTTGATGCTGATGTCGTCCTCGCGCAGGACGCCCGCGCGGGGCGGCTCGAGGCCTCCGACCAGCCGGAGCAGCGTGGACTTGCCGCAGCCGGACGGTCCGAGCAGCGCGACGAACTCGCCGGGCTCGACCATCAGGCTGATATCCTCCAGCACAGGCAGCGCGGCGCCGTCGATATCGAAGGCGTGGCTGACATTCTCGACGTCGAGGGAGGCGCCAACGGCCGGATAAGCGATCTGTTCAGCCAGCGCTTGAGCTACCATTTCACGACGCCCTTCTGCCAGACCAGCAAGCGGTCGCGGATGGTGAACAGCAGCGTGATCGCGCCAGAGCAGAGCAGCGACATCACGATTAGCGCCGCATACATGTTGGCGTAGGCAGCCCAGCCCTGCGCCCATTGCAGGTACCAGCCGAGTCCTGCTTTCACGCCGATCATTTCCGCCACGACCAGGACCGCAAAAGACGAACCGAGCCCCATGAACAGCCCGACAAACACATGCGGCAACGCCGCGGGGATTGCGACCTTCAAGACCAGAAAGGACGGCTTTGCGCCGAGCGTGCGCGCGACGTCGTAATAGGCGTTGCTGACGCTCGCTACTCCCGACCAGGTCAGGACCGTCACCGGGAAGCCCGTCGCAAGCGCGATCAGGAAGGTCGACGCGCTCCAGCTCGAAGGAAAAGTGAAGAAGGCGATCGGAAGCCAGGCGGTCGCCGGCAGCGGCCCGATGAAACGCAGCACCGGATGCACCCAATAGCCGATGCCGCGCGACCAGCCGATCGACACGCCCGTGACAAAACCGAGCGCGGCGCCGATCACATAGCCGCCGAGCTGCAGCTTCACCGAGGCGAGCACGCTGTCGAGCAGCTTTGGCAGGTCGTCGGTATAAACCTCGATGATCGCCTGCGGCGGCGGGAAGAACGGCAATGGCAACCAGGCGAATTTGGCCGTGGCGAGCTCCCAGAGAGTAAAGAACATCCCGAGCGCGAGAATCCACGGCGCGCGGTTGCGCAACGCGTGGCCAATGCCGCCGAGATAGTCGGCGGAGAACGTTGTCAGCAACGTGACCGCCGCGACCACCAGCGCCCCGATGCCAAGCGAGGGCGTCCGCGACCAATCGCCGATATCGCTCCACAACAGGCACGACAGGCCAAATGCGAGCCAGGCCAGGCTCGCGGCAACGCCCGCGCCGCACTCGCGAAGGAAAGCGCGCAGCGCCGCTGCGCGGGACGCCGATGCGGTGCGACCCGCACCGACGCCGGTCGTATCAGACAGCGAAAACGTCGACATAGATGCGCTCCGCGAATTTGACGGTATCGGTCCGAGATCGCCTTGAGATCGTCCGCATAGGCCTTGAGCTCGCGCTTGAGCACTTCGCCGGTCGGGTGATGATGGTGGGTGTGGTAGCGGACCATGGCTTCGAGGTCGGCGAGCGTTGCGGCCTTCGGTGCGTAGGGCTGGAACGATTTCGCTGCGATTTGCGGATTTTGCGCCGTGAACATCGCAGCATCCAGCAAGGCTTGCGTCACGGCGCGCGCGACGATCGGCTCCTCGCGCACCAGGCTGCCGCGAAGACCGACGATGCAGCAGCTCTTGTCTCGGTAGTCGCCGTCGAGATTGGAGGCGACTTCCTTGTAGGCGGAATCCTTCAGCCAGAGGTAGGCGAGCGGGTCCGCGGACAGGAACGCTTGCACCTCGCCCTTCTCGACGGCAACGTTGAGGAGGTTGCCGGGATAAGCGCGCCAGTCGACATCCCGGTTCGGATCGATGCCGAGCTTGGCGAGCTGGATCGAGAAGAAATTCTTGTCGGGTCCGGCGAGATCGCCGACGGCGACGATCTTCCCCTTGAGGTCGGCCAGCCCGTTCACGCCGGAATCGGTGCGCGTCAACACACGCATGCAGCCGCCATGCGTACCCGCCGCGATCTTGACGTCAAAGCCTTGCTCCAGCGGCTTGAGCCAGCGCAGCGCCATGCCGAGGCCAGCGTCAGTCTTGCCGGTTGCGATCGCTTCCAGGAGCTGATCGGTCGAGCCCGAATAGTTGACCAGCTCGACATCGAGGTTCTGCTTCCTGAAAAAGCCGTTGTCGATCGCGACCGGAAGCGGCACAAGGCACACCGCGCCCGCATTCCAGGACAATTTCAATTTCCGAGGTGCGCCGGTGAGAGCCGGTGCATCGGACGACGTCCTGCAAAACGGAAACGCGGAGAAATCGACGCCAGAGCGGATCGCGCGCGGTGAAAAGGCCTGCGCACCGAGCGCACCGAGCGGCAACGCGGCTGCGGCCGCCACGCCGGCGCGGAGCAAAGTGCGGCGATCGAGCGATCCGTTGCGGTGATCCTTGGTGGGCATTCTAGCTCCTTTATTGGCAAAGCTCCGCCCCCCGCACAAACGCGATGCGCTTGCGCTCGCTGGTCAGGAAGCCGCGTTCAAAGTTAGTGATCCGCCTGACGAGTTGTCGCCGTTCGGTTTGATGGTTGAATGATGCGGTGCGATGGTGGAGACGTCAATGAAATGGAATTTCGAAAGTTGCGCACTTGCGAACGATTGTCTCCATCATCGCGCACGACGACGGTGAAAGGATTTTCGGCTTTATGAAGTCTCTCGTCGACCGCTGCTGCGCAATTTATCGGCATTTGAACAGCCCGCGCATATAGTTTTCTAGCGCACGCGATGCCGACAAAACGCCCGTTGCTTTCGCAGCGAGCAATTCAGTTAGCCATTCGCCGTGCGAGAAGCCATTGCCGCTGGGCCTTGATCGTCCACTTACCCCGCCGGCCACGCACTCATGGCGAGGTGGCCGATCTGTGCCAGCTTCTCGCGCGAGGCGCCGTCGCGCGCCTGGACCGCAAGGCCGCGCGCCACGGCGCTGTAATAGGCCGCCAGCATGTCGCAATCGATATTTTTGGAGACGTCGCCATCCGCCGCGCCCTTGCGGATGCGCGCCGCCATCGCGCTTTCCGAAAAAGCGCGATGCTCGGCCATCATGTCGCGAATGTTGCTCATGCCCGGCGCGCAATGCGTGCCGGCGAGCGAAATCATGCAGCCGAGCGGATGGTCGCCGCGGGTGAACTCTTCCGCGGTCGCCTCGAACAGGCGTGCGAAGGCCGTCTTCGTATCAATCGAAGGATCATTGAGGATGGCGAAGAACCATTGGCCCGACCACTCCAGATAGGAGCGCGTCGCCTCGCAATAGAGCGCTTCCTTGCTGCCGAACGAATTGTAGAAACTCGACGCGCTGATGCCCATCGCTGATATCAGGTCGTCGAACGACGTGCCCTCATAGCCACGTTCCCAGAACAGCTTCATCGCCGCCTGCAGCGCCACGGCGCGATCGAACACCGCCGGCCGTCCCCGGCCGCGTTTGCTCCCCTGACCTTTCTTCCCTGTAATTATTTTTGGTGTCATCGCTCCAAAAATCCTTGAACGGCGCCTCCCCGAGTTTATTTCTAGCCGGCATATTGGAGTGCCTCCTCCAAATATCAACCCCGAAGACAACTTATCCGCTTCCGAATGACGAATGCCTGGCATCACCCCATCGACACGTTGGAGCGGCCGGCGCGTGCGGGTTCGGGCGGCCGGCAATGCCGCGGCCGAATTCCAGACAGCATGGCAGGGACTAATGGACAGCCTCATGGATCAGATCAGCGATCATTCGAAGCTTGAAAGAGAACCACTCGACGAGCCGGCGCGGCGACCGCGCCGGCGGACCTGGAGAACGGCCGCGATCGCTGCAGCGACGGTGCTTGCTGCGCTGCTTGTCTACGTCGGATTTGCGCCCCGCAGAGCAAGCCAGGCGGTGGCGGTGCCGACCCCTGCTCCGCTGGTGACAGTCAGCCAGCCCTTGCAGCGCGAGGTCGATACCCGGGCCGGCTTCCTCGGCCAGTTCTCGGCGATCGACCGGGTCGAGCTCAGGGCCCAGGTCGGCGGCACGCTCACCGAAATCCATTTCAAGGACGGGCAAATCGTCCACAAGGGCGACCTGCTCTTCACGATTGATCCCAGGCCTTACGAGATCAGGCTGGAACAGGCGAAGGCGGCGCTGCAGACCGCGACCGCCCGCGTGGCGCTCGCCAACAACCAGCTTTCGCGGGCGCAATCGCTCAAACGCAGCGATTTCGCAACCCAGGAGACGGTCGACCAGCGCACTTCCGACCAGGATGCTTCTCAAGCCGCCGTCGAAGACGCCAAGGCGCGGGTGCGGGATGCCGAGCTCGATCTCGAATATTGCCGCGTGCGCGCGCCCTTTACGGGGCGCATCGGCGCGCGCCAGGTTTCGATCGGAAGCCTGGTCGCGGGCAGCCGCGCCGCAACCAGTCCGACCACACTGCTTGCGACGCTGGTCTCGCTCGATCCGCTCTATCTCGATTTCGACATGAGCGAATCCGATTTCCTGACCTTCTCGCGCGAGCGCGCCCGCCTCAAGGGTCCGCTCGCCAACCAGGTCGCGATCGGGCTGAGCGACGAAAACAATTTCACCCGCGAAGGCACGCTCGACTTCATCGACAATGCGCTCGATCGCTCCAGCGGCACCATTCATGCCCGCGCCACGGTGCCGAACCCGGACCTGTTCCTGGCGCCGGGCCAGTTCGCCCGGCTGCGCGTCGCGATCGCGCCGTCCACGCCGGTCTACCTCTTGCCGGACGCCGCGGTCGTGCTCGACCAGTCGCAACGTCTGGTGATGACGGTCGGCTCCGATGCGACCGTCAAGCCGAAGATCGTGACCACTGGTGACCTTCGCGGCGGCTTGCGCGTGATCCAATCAGGCCTTGAGGCAAGCGACCGCGTCGTCATCGACGGCCTGGTGCGCGCCATTCCCGGCACCAAGGTTGCGCCACAGGACGGCACCATCCACTACGACCCGACCGCTGACGGCCAAGGCTAAAACCATCAAGGCTGAAACCATCAAGGCTAAAATCAAGGCTGAACAGGAGCGCCCCGTGACCCACAGCTTCATCGACCGGCCGATCTTCGCGACGGTCCTCTCCGTCTTCCTGACGCTGATCGGCCTCGGCGCGCTCGCTATCCTGCCGATCTCGCAATATCCGGAGATCGTGCCGCCCACGGTCCAGATCACGACGACCTATCCCGGCGCATCCGCCGAGACGGTATCGCGCACGGTTGCGACGCCGCTCGAGCAGCAGATCAACGGCGTCGAGAACATGATCTATATGAGCAGCCAGTCGACCGGCGACGGCAAGCTCACCGTCACCGTGACGTTCCGCATCGGGACCGACCTCAACGTCGCGCAGATGCTGACGCAGAACCGCGTGCAGGACGCGTTGCCCCGGCTGCCTGAAGACGTGCAGCGGCTTGGCGTGCAGGTGCGCAAGTCGACGCCGAACATCCTGCTCGCGGTGCACCTCTATTCGCCCGATAGCTCGCGCGACACGCTCTACATCTCGAACTACGCGTCGCTGCATGTGAAGGACGTGCTGGCGCGCCTGCCCGGCGTCGGCGACGTCCAGATCTTTGCCGGCCGCGAATACGCCATGCGCATCTGGCTCGACCCCGACAAGGTCGCCGCGCATAATCTGAACGCGAGCGAGGTGCTCGCCGCGCTGCGCGCCCAGAACGTCCAGGTCTCGGCGGGCGTGCTGAACCAGCCGCCGGTCGCCTCAAAGCAGGCTTATCAGCTCAACGTGCAGACGCTCGGGCGGCTGTCCACGCCCGAACAGTTTTCTTCCATCGTCCTGAAGTCGGACAGCGAGGGCCGCGTGACGCGGCTGCGCGACGTCGGCAGGGTCGAGATTGGAGCAGCCGACTACGGCTCGACCGCGTTCATGGACCGCGGGCCCGGCATGCCGCTTCTGATTTTTGCCCAGCCCGGTGCCAATTCGCTCGCCGTCGAGCATGAGGTGCTCGACGCCATGCAAACGCTGGCCAAGGATTTTCCGCCGGGCCTCGACTACAAGGTCATCTACGACCCCACCATCTTTGTCGGCAAATCGGTCGACGAGGTGATCAAGACGATCTTCGTCGCGATCCTGCTCGTGGTCGGCGTCGTGTTCCTGTTCCTGCAGAGCTGGCGCGCCGCGATCATTCCCGTCATCGCCATCCCGGTGTCGTTGGTCGGCACCTTCACCTTCCTCTACGTACTCGGGATTTCGCTGAACAATCTGTCGCTGTTCGGCCTCGTGCTCGCGGTCGGCATCGTCGTCGACGACGCCATCGTCGTGGTGGAGAATGTCGAGCGCAATCTCGAGCGCGGCATGACGCCGGCAGAGGCCGCGCATGTCACCATGAACGAGGTCGGCGGCGCGCTGATCTCGATCGCGCTGACGCTGTGCGCGGTATTCGTGCCGTCGGCCTTCCTGTCGGGCATTACCGGTCAGTTCTTCCGCCAGTTCGCGGTCACGATCGCCGTTTCGACCTTGATCTCGTGCTTCGTCTCGCTGACCCTGAGCCCCGCTTTGTGCGCGGTGCTGTTCAGGGCGCACGAGCCCGGCCACAAGGCGCGCGGCTCCTGGATCGTCCGGCTGTTGCAGGCCGGCTTTGCCCGCTTCAACCTCGGATTCGAGTGGCTGTCGACGAGCTATGGACGGCTGACGCGGCGGCTGGTGCAGATCACCGGCGTCGTGCTGGTGGCCTACGCGGCGCTGATTGGGCTTGCCGGCTTCCAGTTCGCTCGCGCCCCCACCGGCTTCATTCCGGAGCAGGACCAGGGCTATCTCATCACCGTCGTCCAGCTGCCGCCCGGTGCCACGCTCGATCGCACGGAGGCGGTGGTCAAGCGGGCGATCGACATCATCATGTCCACGCCCGGCGTCGAGCATGTCGCGCCATTCGCGGGGCTCGATGCGACCACCTTCACCATCGCTTCCAACGCCGGAACGATCTTCTCCGGTCTTCCCTCGCTCTATAACCACGACGTGCCGGGACTAACCGCGACCAGCGTGCTCGCCGACCTGCGCAAGCGCCTGTCGGTGATCCAGGAAGCCTATGTGCTCACGATTCCGCCGCCGCCGGTGCAGGGCATCGGCAACGCCGGCGGCTTCAAGATGATGCTGCAGGATCGCGCCGGCCTCGGCTCGGAGGCGTTGTCGAAAGCGGCGCAGGCGCTGGTCGCGGCCGCCAACAAGGATCCGAGTTTCGCCGGCGTCTTCACCCTGTTCGGCACGCGCTCGCCATCGGTCTACGCCGATATCGACCGTGAGAAAGCCGAGAAAGTTGGGCTGACTCCCACCGACGTCTTCAACACGCTGCAGGTCTATCTCGGCTCGCAATATGTCAACGACTTCAACTATCTCGGCCGCACCTACCAGGTGATCGCGCAGGCCGACGGCTCTTTCCGCCAGGATCCGCAGGACATCGCTCGGCTGAAGGCTCGCAACACATCCGGCGAGATGGTGCCGGTCGGCACGGTGGCGCGGCTGAAATCTGAAAACGCGCCCTATCGTTTCCCTCGCTACGATTTGTTCCCCGCCGCGGAAGTGATGGGCGTCGCCGCACCCGGTGTGGCCACCGGCACCGCGCTCCACCGCATGGAAGAGCTTGCGCACGACGTGCTGCCGCCCGGCATTGGCTTCGAATGGACCGAACTTGCTTTTCAGCAGCAACAGCCGGGAACATCGTCTTTGCTGGTGTTCGGCGCGGCAGCCCTGTTCGTGTTCCTGGTGCTTGCCGCGCAGTATGAGAGCTGGAATCTGCCGCTCGCGGTCGTGATGATCGTTCCGATGTGCCTGCTCGCCTCCGTGACGGGGCTTTTGATGCGCGGCATGGCGATCGACGTGCTGGCGCAGATCGGCTTTGTCGTGCTGGTCGGGCTCGCCGCCAAGAATGCGATCCTGATCGTGGAATTCGCACGCCAGACCGAGGAAGCCGGCGCCACACCGGGCGAGGCGGCCGTCACCGCGGCGCGCACGCGGCTGCGGCCGATCCTGATGACGTCATTGGCGTTCATCTTCGGCGTCGCTCCGCTCGTGGTCGCAACCGGCGCAGGCTCGGAGATGCGGCAATCGCTGGGCACGGCCGTCTTCGCGGGCATGCTGGGCGTGACCGGATTCGGCCTCCTGTTCACGCCGGCGTTTTATACAGTCGTCCGCAAGATCGGGCGCAAGAAGCTGAAAGCAACACCCAGCGAAGCCGCGCCCACGACCTATATCGATGCCAGTCGCGACAACCATGCGAGCGGTGTGCGCAGGCCCAGCCGGGTGATTTGATACGAGTGAACGGTACCGCCGATTTTGTGAGGTCGGCTCTACAGAGTGAAGAACCCAGCAGTGCCGTGAATTGCTGGGTTCTTTGCGTGGTCTTGGCTGCGGGGAGCGCAATATCCCAATCTTGCGACTGATCGAACTGGCGGTTCCTCTTTCCGCCGCATGGCAACGCTTGCTATGATTCGAATCCCCACGTCCTATATCCGCCGAATCTGCGATATGGCGCGATATTCCGGTCGCCGACGCTTCGACTCGAACGGGATGAAAGCGATTTGCGCCACATGCCGTCATTTGTAACCGCTCATTCTGCGAATAGACGCGACGTCAATGAAGATGGGTCACTACGTCTGCGCCGTGGCAGACCCAAATCCACGCTACAGTCCGCCGACGGCGATACTGGGCGATGATTATTCACCGCGGAATGCGGCGGCTGTCTTGGTGTTCACGGGCCGCACGATGCAATCGTCGAGCTGATCGAGCTCGTCGAGCTCACGAGCGTGGCGGCTTCCCCACTCGCACAGCGCCAGCATGACGGGTTCCAGGCTGAGCCCTAACGACGTGGCTGTATAGTCGACGCGTGGGGGTACCTGACGGAAGACCTCGCGATCAACAAGGCGATGCTCCTCGAGCTCTCGCAGTTGCTGCACAAGAACCTTCTGGCTGATCCGGGGCAGGAGCCGCTGGAGTTCTGAGAGGCGTTTCGGCCCGTCGAATAGATGATAGAGGATCACCGCTTTCCAACGACCGGATATCGCCTTCAGCGCTCGTTCGATCGGCAGGGATGGCAATCGATTTACGATCCTGGCCACAGTTACCTTCTGGTGTGTATGGGATAAAACGCTCCGTAGAGAAGAATATCGCATGTAGGGCAGGTTCGGAAGAAATCGACCAGAGGGTTTCCTCCATGAAAGCTGTCCTCCTTCGCCGTTTCGGCGGGCCCGATGTCCTCGAGGTCGTTGAAGTTCCCAAGCCCTCCCTCAATCCAGGGGAGGTCCTGATCCGGGTGAAGGCTGCCGGGGTCAATTATTTCGAGACCTTGATGCGGGAAGGTCGCTACGGCTTTAGTCCAACGCTGCCGATTATCGCAGGCGTCGAGGTTGCTGGGGTGGTCGAAGAGGCCAGTGGGGATGCCCGTGTCTCCGTCGGCAGCCGCGTTGCCGTTCCGCTTTTCGCGATAGGAGCGACCGGCGGGTACGCGCAGTTCATTGCCGTCGATTCCCAGCAGACCTATCCAGTCCCCGACGATGTCGCGTTCGAAGAGGCGGCGGCGCTGATGGTACAAGGCTTGACGGCTCTCCACGCCGTGCGACGCGCCGATCCGGCTCATAAGAAGATACTGGTGCTTGCCGCGGCGGGTGGCGTCGGTTCGCTGGTCGTTCAACTGGCTCGGCGGCGCGGAGCGCGCAAGATTATCGCGGCTGCGGGTTCCGAACGAAAGCTCGATGTCGCTCGTGCCCTCGGCGCCGATGCCGGCGTCATCTACAGCGGCGCAGGATGGGGCGCGGCGGTGGAGGCCGCGGCCGATGGCGAGCAGGTCGATATCGTCTACGATTTCGTAGGTGGTGGTTTCTCTAGTGAATATCTTCCGGCGCTCGCGCCGCAGGGTGAACTGCTGTTCGGCGCGCTCGGTCGCGCCGACGTCGATTACCGCGCGCTCAACGTCATGATCGAGCAGAACCAGTCACTTAAGGGCATCGCGCTGATCCCGCTGCTGACGCCGGAAAATCTGAAGGCCGACCTTGCAACGCTGTTCGCGCTTTCCGCGGCGGACGAACTGAAGACGCAGGTTGGTGCGCGATACGCGCTCGACGAGATCGCTGCGGCGCACCGAGCCATAGGGACACGCGCGACCATCGGCAAAGTTATTCTGCTGCCGGCTCAGGATCGCAAGTAGTGTAGAAACAGAAACAACAGACAAGTCGCACAGCAATCTGGCCGTGCGACATCCTCCACAAAAAACGTCGCACGAGACCCCTTTTGTTCTCGGCGACAGCTCCCGTAATTTATTGACAAAGAAGGGTTTTTGCTTGGTGGGCGCACCAGGGCTCGAACCTGGGACCCGCTGATTAAGAGACACAGCACTACCGTTGATCTCTCAAGAGAATTTTTCCAACCGAGCCAAAATCCGAGCATTAGACTTCAATGGCTTACAGCCAAAAATCCAACCAGTGTGACGAGCCAGCGCTGACTGATCGGAAGGATCTGAAAAGTCGGGGGTTCGAGTCAGTGGTCCGCTACATTGCGCAACCCACTGTTTTGGAAGCCCTGTTTTCGTATCGGCGGGCAGCGTAACTGGCTTGGCGGCGCTTTGAGAGTTCGCCGAAAGCTGCCTTTTGTGCGCGTTCCCTTTAACTTTGCTTATTGAGTTTCAACCAGCCTAGTCGTTATGCCGTGACTGCACTACACGCTGAGCCCTCGGTTTCGTCCCAGCGTCCACTCGATTCCGCCGTCCTCGCGCGCTACTCCGGTGATATGCCGGCCGATGTGCCTCTCAAGCATCGGTAGCCAAGGCACCAGCTGAAAGCCAAGCCCGTTGTCGATCATGGCGAAGCGTCCGCTGACGAGGCTGGCGACACCAGCAAGGCGGCCACTGACATACTCGCCAGCGTTTGCTGGCATGTAGGTTAGGCCGCGCTCTCTCGCCATCTGATGGCCGACACGCTCAATCTCCCGTTGCTCAAGAGTCGCCACGATGTCGACAGGGACGCGAATTTTGCCGTCCTTGACGGTTGCGAGACCCATCTCCACAAGTCGCTGCGCCCTCCGATTCATGGCTCTGCCGACCTCTCGGCCAAAGCCGCTGTCTCGGAGGTCCGAACGGTCGTCCGCGATCATCTGGCGGTCGAGCCAAGTCGCACCGTCGCTGGCAATCTGCCGGTCGAGGCCGATGGCCGAGAGCGTCCGAATTCTCAACCCGTCGCCGCCCTGGCTGAGGTCGTAAGCCTGCCCACGCTCGACGATGTCCTTCGGGACCTTCCAATTATCGGCATCGATCCGCTCGACAAGGCTGGCCCGGCGCAGCACTTCCAGGCGGCGGACATGGGAACGCACGAAAGCTTCGGGGTCCTTGCCCTGCCGCTGAAAGCTGTCGTGGATACGCTCCAGGTGCCGGCTCGGCCGGTAGATGTCGTTGTCCTCCCTGGCATTGCCGGCAATGTTGCGGTCGGCAGGTCTTGGACCGGACACGACTGGGGCCGCTTCGACGATCATGTCCCGCCTGAGCTCCTCGATCCGGCTCGGGTCCTTGAACTCCATGTGATGGACGCGGCCATCGATGCTGTCGACGACCAGGTAGACGCGCTCGCCCATCTCGTCTCCGGCCAGGCCTTTGGCCAGGACCTGGCCGACGATCCTCTCGCCTAAGCCTTCGCCGTGAAGGGCGAATTGGCCGGCACCACGCTCCTCGGCGAGACCATTCTTGGTGAGTGCCCGATGGATCGAGTTGATGGCTTCATTGCGGTGGTCCAAATCCTTCAGGACTTGCTCCGCGCGGTCGGAAAGGGACCATCGTCCTGACTCAAGCTCTCTTGCCACTCCGTAGCGCTCCAGGTGCCTGACCCGGCCGATCATCAGGTTGCGGTTTTCGCGGACCAGGAAGGTCGCGCCCTCGCCGGGGCGTAGGTCGATCACCCCCTGCTCCTGCTGCTCGCTCAAGAGGATCTTGTCGAGCCGGGTCACCCGCTCGGCCTCGACCTCGTTCTGCAGCTTGGTCTGAAGCTCGATCTCGCTCTGGTGACCCAATTCCCGGG